>Ga0126342_10006212_pt1 | contig 21125 bp, 19 predicted proteins | sample Cyp1metagenome_FD_92528 | JGI IMG/M metagenome (GOLD analysis project Ga0126342, IMG submission 92528) | Coral microbial communities from Lord Howe Island, Old Settlement Bay, Australia - Cyphastrea 1 metagenome | ecosystem: Host-associated > Invertebrates > Cnidaria > Coral ...
AACTGAGACTTTTCAGCTTGTTACGCATGTTTGCCACATCTTGCGGCCAACAAACCCGCCAATAACAAAGGGCATGGCTTTGTGGCACATGCGCGACAGCAAACCACCACCTATTTTCGTGCCCAAAACTTAGCGAAGGAACCCTGAAAAACGGTCCTAACGTCACTTCTGAAACCCGACTAAAACTGAGACTTGTCAGCTTGTTACGCATGTTTGCCACATCTTGCGGCCAACAAACCCGCCAATAACAAAGGGCATGGCTTTGTGGCACATGCGCAACAGCAAAAAAAAACTAATTTCGTGCCCAAAACGTAGCAAAGGAGCCCAAAAAAGGGCCTGCCAAGCACAAGCTGCATGGCTTAGTGATGTATCCGCAACGGCAAAACACCACCTATGTAGAGCTCTTATTCCCTTACGCGCTCCCCCTTGTGCAGCCGGGGTCGGCGGATATGTGCCTGCGAATAGCTGGCTAGAGGAACGAATTTTTTGATATGTTTTGATATGCTGTTCAGATGTTTTAATATGAGTTTAAGATGTTTTGATATGCCTTTGAGATGTTTTGATATGTTTTTCAGATGTTTGATATGCTCTTGATGTTTTAATGTGTGAGACGTTTTTATATGCTTTTCAGATGTTTTAATATGTTTTTGAGATGTTTTGATATGCTTTTGGGTGTTTTTTTTTGTGCTTTTGAGATGTTTTGATATGCCTTTGATTGGTTTTTATTTGCTTTCCAGATGTGTTGATATGCTTTCGAAATGTTTTGATGGGTTCCAAACTATATGATCTATATGATTAATTGAAATGAGTGCTTATTTCGCATTGTAAAAACATGACAGCCAACAAACGGTTTAAAATGTGTATGAATGTGTTTCGAGAAGTGCCTCTTTGGAAGAATTAACACAGCAAAGTCCCAAGTTGTTCGATGAAAATCTTTGGAAAAGGCTCAAATAGTTGGATATTATACATGGAGCATTCACACATCTGCTGATACAGCAGATTCCTGAATTTCAAGTGGAAAGAGGCATTTCATGAGTCACTAATTCTACAGAAGTATAGGGGTGCCTATCCTGCACAGCTTCTGCCGCAAAAGATCGGCCATAAAAACTTGCGCGAAGTTGGTGTGGGTGTGTAGGCCCAAAATGATCAGCATGCATCATGAATTCAAATGAATTACATCTGTGTTGCAAATCAAGATGATCAGCATCCTCGTCATCTGTCATTCTCTCTATCGTCCCCTATTGCCATTATAGTCAGTAGACCCAATCACCGAGTACTACATGGTACTGCGAAAATCCTGCTGTCTTCTATTTATCCCAGTACCCAAAACACCTAAGATATTGGGGTTTCTTAAAATGGGGGATCCCCAAGTCACCCTAGATATTTTGATGAAAATTTTGGATGATTTGGGGTACCCCATGACTTTGGAAACCTCCCGAGGAATACATGGGCATGTCGTTATGGGCCTGGACCCCTCAGCGCTGGTTCAGCAGCATCCATGGGATGTCTGACCCTGCCGGGACCAAGAGCGACGAGCTGCAACATGCGGAAGGAGCGGTTGGAATATGTTGCAGCTATGGTTGGACCATGTTGGAGGATGAGGATGGAATTTCTGTGGCTTGTTCTATGGTTTTCTATGCTTTTCTCGAAATTTGGAAGGCCAAACTCCGCTGAAAACCTTAGTTTCTCAATGAAGCTGCGGCTTCTAGTATGCCTTGTTTTTGAGACGATTATATACTTTGATTGTTGTTATTTAGTCTTGGTTGAAATTGTGTCAGGATGATTATGTATCCGATTTTTGGACATGTTTGATTGGATAATATGACCTCCCATTTTTGAGGAAGTTGGTGGTAAAAGCCTGGGAATACATGGAAAAAACGAGTTGGTTCTTGGCGTGGACACTTCCGAAGTACTAGAACGCTTGAATGGGGTGAGTTTGTTGTGTTCAGACACTTTTGGAAGTGTGTTCAAAGCAACTTCTACCTTCACCGCTGAGCCCTTAAGTAATTCTGCTGTGGCTTCTCTGAGAATTATGCCCATGGCCTTTTGATGGCCGAAAAAATGAAAGACCAAGAAAATAGGGTTTGCAGCTTAGTTTCTTTCTTCCCATGGACCCTAGTTTGTTTCAAGCCATTTCAAGCCCGTTTTCTTAAACCCAAAAAACCCTGAGGTGGAAACAGAGTGTTCAATGGTTTTTCCGTGCTGTGGACCAACCCCACAATTCCCAGAGATTCTGCCACAGCAGGAGATCAGCTTCCCCCAGTGCCGGAGACGACGGAGGCCTTGCTGAACAAACGAGACTTGGTGGAAACAACGCGGGTGAAGCGCGCGGCTCCAGCGTGGGCCAGGCATCTGTCAAAGTCTTTTGACCAGACAATCGGCTGATTGCCCTTTCCCTGTAGCTGCTATAGCCATTGTGGCCCCCAATCCATGAATGTGTTTTGGTGTTTCTTCTTTGAATTTGTACTGATATGATAATCCTCTATGTGTTTGTACAATATTTGTGTCATACAGGTTCCCACAAAGTGACCCATCAGGGTCCTAGGTTTGACTGCTGTGTTAGCTGCCTCCTTGGGGAACTTGTTACAGACCTCGGGGCCAGTGAAACGTTAGTTGTGGTAGAGGGTTTGACTAGTGATCCGTTCATCTAGGGAAATTGCTACATGAGGCGTTTCAAACCATCAAAGTTTTGGGATGGCAATCCCGGAAGTTATGGCATGGTTTGCTATCGCGGCTATCACTCCGAATCCACCAGGATCGTTACAATCAGAACATTTCAAGCAATGGTGCCACGGAAAGCACTGGAGGATGAGATAACTGGATACCTTGGCCAACAACGACACAAAAAGAGTAGTTGTTTCTGTTCCATAGTGTGCGATGTTCTCCCCTTTTTTGGTTCCACCAGGAAAAACATACTCGTATGTAATCATATATCAATATAACCTAATATAACAAAGAATTGGGGTAGTGTATCATACATCAATATATCCTTAGCTATCAACTTCACCAAATTGTGTGTATCGTTATGATCTGAAATGACCTCACCCAAAGTGAAGTGTCCGATTCTTTGCAGAAACATGCCAAACACAACAGCTCCATTTTCTGTTTATGAAAGATGATCCAATTTGGCTGGCCAGAGGATGATTCATTGACCAAAACCCTTCAAAAGATATAGTTGGAAATCAACCCCACAGAATGAGAACCCATGAAGATCATGAAGCGAAGCTATGCGCTATGCAGATGCTTTCAGATTCCAGACCTCAAAGATAGGAAGATTAGGAAGGTGGTGCTCATTTGGCTGACTTGTGAACGATAAGTTGGATCACATTCCTTGGCAGAGTGGAATTTTGGCTCCAACATCCGCTTCGAAGCCATGGGTCGGGGGCTATAGAAGTTTGAGCAAGGGCAATATCCAAACAGATGTTCCATCCAATTCTAGTTGTTGGATGTTGGTTTCACATCGTTCCATCCCCACTTGGGTATGACTAACTCCATCGCCACTTGGCTAAAAGAATGTTTGGGATGGGCTAAGCTACCAACGTTCTCAGTGAGGTTTCTGAGTCAAAGAGGTGCCTCAACAGGCGATCATTGGCCAATAGATTCCCATGCCGACAATCATCGCCCCGTTCTATCCCTACCTGGCCTACCTGGTTTCGATCCCAAGCGGGATGATGATCCCAAACGCCCTCGGATTGTTGGGATTGGAAGAACCAACGTTTGTATCCAAGTTGAAGGGGGCAATGATTCCATGGAATTTTCACATCGACGCGGCTGGTTTCTACCTGTTTCTACCATGTTCTGGCCTGGGATGATCGAAAAAGTTTCACAATTGTGGTTTTCCCAGTTGGAAAAAACATCTACCATATGTATGTATATAATTATATATATAATATTATTTAATTATACACAATACATAATTCTATACATATATAATTCTATACGTATATATATATATATATATATATTATATTATATTATATTATATTATATTATATTATATTATGAAATTATTTATATATATATACATCCAAATCATTCAAAGCAGCGGTTGGCCGGGCCGAGGTGTGAGTTGATGAAGGTGGCGGAAGCCGAGATCCGATCCATGGCGACCATGGATAGCTCAGTGCTGACCAAAGGTGGGGCCTTCAGCCGGGCTTTGTCCATGAAATCTCTGGGGTAAACCATGGTAAACCTACAAAAAGATGTGGAAAAAACATGGAAAAAACTATGGTTTTGCAAAAAGATGTGGAAAAAACATGAAAAACCTAGATTGTTTCTCTAAGAAGAGAATCTACAAATGGTGGCTTTTCCGCATCTATGTAAAAGTTTACAGGAAGGTAAGCATGAAAAAGATGAGAAGTTCCTCAGCCAGACAGCTGATCATGCGAAATCCCTGTACTGTAAATAGAGGTTTTGTTTACTTGGAAATCATGGAACTATGGCTGGTGGATTTCCAGCCACGTTTCATTCCCAGAGGATATATGTTTATCTCACAAAATTGAAACTCGATGTGTCGGAACATGGGGTTTGTTCCAACAAATCATGGGGATCGTCAAGAACATATATGAGCATGTCTTTATGCGGTATTTGGTGCTGGGACAAAAAAAAGTCAACCCGAAAGCCCAATGGTTCATCATTATCTGGTTTTTCTGTTGAAAATTGCCATACATGGGATACAGATACTCCATTTCACCATGAAATTACTGCCGTTTTTTCCTGAGATCCCTGGGATTGATTGTCCAGGCTGATCCCCAGACAAGTTTCAATGAGCTGAACCAAGCTGAACCCATGATCGGATCCTCGATCCAGGGCAATCCCCCAGATGTGCTGCTAAAATTGTGTAAAAACCATCGGTTTCTACTACGGTTTCCTACGCATTTTTTTCCATAGATCGGCTGGGCTCGTGCGACTCCAGGTGATGGAGCCGCGGTGTGGTTTGATCCAACTCCATCCATTGAAGGACTGTCCCTTCACAGAACTTCTGGCAAATATTGAAGCCAACCATCCGAGTTACCTCTTGTGGGGAGAAAAACCTCGTTTTTTGTATATAGAATTATAGAATTATATAAACCAATCAATTGATTCACTGATTCACTGATTTGGCGGACCTTTGCTTGAGACAGGTGTTGACTCCCGCAGTGCGCACCAGGAAAAGGGGTGCTTCGCAGACATGTCGCGCATCGTGACTGTCACTGGGTGAAAGTAAGGCAGAATCCACAGACCCACCATCTCAGGATACTAAGAATTGGCCGGTCATGTGGAGGGGTTGTTTGAGAGAAGGAGCCCCAATATCCTATGGTTTATCAGATTGATCATCATTTTCCCCATTAATTAAGCTTGCCATGTGCTGGTTTCCTTCTTTTTTATACATAATTGTGTTATATGTTCCGTAACATCCCACCAATTTTTTGTTGGCTCACTTATATAAACCTAACATGTTTGAAAACATCATAGATATTCTCTGGTAACATAGCCACGGAAAATTACCCCTGTGTAGATGATTTGCCATTATTTGGCAATTTTCCATGTGTAAGTGAGACTCCCATAGGGTAGGTATATTCAACCAGTGGTTAACTGGCGGCATACTGGCAAGGTTGGGTTGGAGCACCGCAGATGGCCAGCAGGCGGGAGAATGATGACTTTCCACACTTCTCAACCCCGGTTGATAGGCTATTCAGCAACATAATCATGAGATATCATGATGATATTGGGGTTCACCAACAAATATAGGGATATTCAGCAACAAATACGTTTTCTTTTGCACATGATGCTGAGGGATACTGAGGGTATACTGTATATATTTACTATTATACTATTCAATTGGTTTACTATGGGAATTACCATATTCCAACATCATGGGAATCACCTTAATGGAAGCCACACCATTTGCTTCCCCTGAAAAACAATGGGTTTTGAATGGTTTTGATGGGTTTTGCATATACTTTTTTCGGAAATCAAACGTGGTTTGCTAAAAAAAACACCCATTTAGAGATTCATTTAGTTCGATGATTTTCCGAGCTATAAGCTATATTTATAAGGGCTTTCCGATTGCCATGTTTGATGACCTGAGACCTGAGAGCATGTAAGTTTAGCCATGCGACTTGACCAAGATCGGTGGAGCTCCTGCTGTCTCAGTGCTAAACAGCTTGGCCACGATGTCAGCAGCACCTTCCGAACAAACTAAATGTCCTTTTGCATTAATTCAAAACCAAGTCGTTAGCAGATATCTGAGCCGTTCTCGATCATTCCTAGGTTATGTCCCAAACTTTCGAGTTGCGCCGGTAAGTTGGTAACAATTCATTTGAGGAAACATTAAATCCCAAGATGTGGAACACGATACGTGCAGGGATCCAATGTTGTTTGTTTCCCAATACTTTGGGTAACCCGAAAAAAATAAGTGACACAAATGTTTGCTCTCAAGGTGCAACATAGAATGCATGAATCGTTTGAAACATGATAACATGATAAATTTCCGGTGACTATGATGATCCCCAACATTGACAAAGAACGGAAACATCGCTTCCCCCCCACGCGCTGATCTAGGTGGAGTTCCGGAAATGGCCATTGTTGGGTGTGTAAGTTTTCCATGGTGTGATCATAGAGATATCAGCTGGCTATTTGCCAGCTAAACTTGGGTATAACCACCACCAAACAAATTTGGGATATCCACCTACCAAACTTGGAGATTAACCGTCGATTAACCGCCAAATGTAGGAATTCCCTTGCCAGAAATCAGGAGATTTCACCAGAAATAAATATCCAGGAATCATGATCTCACCCGCACCACGATTGTTTCACCCAAGAGTCCGGCTTTGACTTACAATAACTGAGGTCCCAGAATTGGTTCAAGGGATCTACAGAAAATCAGCAACAGTTGAGGTTAAGAACTAGGCTTTCCTGTAGAACCCAGGCGAGGCTGTGTGTCAGAGTCCCGACCTGCGTTGCTTGGCCGGCCGAAGCAATGGTTACAACCATTTGATGGTGATTTGAACGAGGAAAAACATGGAAGACAACAAACACCACCATTTGTCATGTATATAAATCATATAAAATCATATAAATATTCCAAATCACCATGTTTGATTCCCAAACCATTATTGGAAAGAATGATGATTTGAAGATATCTAAATCAATCCGCTGAAATGGTTGTGGGTTTGTCCAACAAAATATGTGGATAGCTTCGGTAATATGCAACGGGCTACTACATGATTTGAGGTTGTCAAAAAAATGGTGGACATAATGACAAGTTTAAGAGGGGAAAATGATGAAACATACGAGTTTGGGGGTACCCTACATTTGGAAAGCCGAATGCTTGAACCGAGAAAGACTGAGCTCTCAAGCAGAGAAGACTAACCCGAAAGAAAGAGTTTGCCCTTCAGACAATTGTTTTTTCTCTCGGAAAAACTATATAAAGTGATGATCCCTGCACTTCAAAACGATTTGTTTCATATGGGTGCATGCTGCAAAGACATCGGGTGATGTTTGGGCCACAGTAGGTCGTAGTGCTAGTTACCATTTAGCCAACCGCAGGGGTTATCACAGTAGTGGTACTATACTCAATTTTCAGACATAACCATGTAGATATGGCTGTGTGACATGGTTGAAGTGTGGAAAGGATTTGAAAGGTGTGCTACTGGCTCATACACTGGCAAATGATGGGACAGCCCGATTTTTGGAGCCTCCTGGCCAGCTGGGCAAATGCCAATGGCGTAATCCACATCTACATTTTTTGAAATAGTATACAATACAATGAATATATACAATGAATATATTGTAAATCTATGTAAATCTGTAATCTACATCATATATCATATATTGATAATTCTTTATATATATACATATACATATATATATATATATATACAGTACTATATATATATAACAAATTGCATCCCTATGTTTGCTGTGTGTTTGTCCACCTTTTTTCCACAGTGACTTAGGAAGGCCAATTCAGCAGCAGCAATACTCTCTGTTCACTTGGTGTTTGGGCAGCAGCTTCAGGGATTCGAAACCAACAGCAGTGGGGAGCCAATTCTTCTGGGGAGAAGCTATACATGCGAAACTCCCAGCAATCGACGACCTAGCAGTCATAGTTTCTATTGGTTTCTATTGGTTTTCTGTGTTCAAATATGGTCTTTGTAAGATCTGCAAGGGATGGAGGTGATATGTGGCTGTGATTTGCCCATCCGTGGCCATATGAAATTGCTTCCAGATTGTGTGCCAAGGGCAGTGTCCGCTCCGGGTTTTTTGACCCGCAGCTGAGAGAAACGACAGAAGGGCTGGCCATTGCATATTGGTTTTATGATATTTATGTTCGAACATTCGTTTGGAACCACAGTTGCGGGTGGTGATCATCGACCCTGTGAAATGCGGGTCCGGGTCTCCAATATCGTGGCCACCAAAAGGGCACCCACATCCAAACCTTTGCGTCCCCAGCCCTGGAGCCCTGAGGATGATGGCCTTATGGCACTGGACGCTTGGTCTCACATCATGGGTCTCTTGGACTGCGAGCTTTCTCCTACTTGGAGGTTGCACCACCAGAAGGTCACCGAATCCCCCAATTCCGGTAGAGATCACACCCATAGAAGTACCCAGTATATGTTTGTCACGCTTGCACCACCAGGTGCTAGTAAAGTCCAGTACAGCCTCAACGATTCTCAAGCGGTTGGTGGTTTGAAACGTCGGGATCGAATGTTCAGATGCGTAGCTCAGCCACCAACCACATCCAGCCAGCTCTTGTGAGTAGAACATTGTAATATGTTGATGTATCCCTATGATTTGCCTATGAGCAGCAGGTTTGCACCATGATATCCTTTGAAACTACCAGCCAGTTTGGAAATCCGCACAATTTGGTGGCGATGCATGATCATGTAGCCGGAGCAATATTGCTGTGATTGAGACTTATCTAAGTGGGAAATACTCCCTCAAAAGTTGGGCTCCAACCAGTAAACTGGAGATTACATCCAGGAATCTGATCGGTAAAAATGCGCGCAGACACCTCATTTCGCCCCACATCACCTTGATCTTCTTTTGGGTTTGAGAATCAGGGTTTTAGAGTTTTGGTGTCTAGGCTTTAGGGTTTTCCCATGATCTTTTCCATGGTCTTGAGGGTTTACAGTATAACGGCTGCGACAGACAGACCCAAACCCAGACACAAACCCAGACACAAACCTAGACACAAACCCAGACACAAACCCAGACACAAACCCAGACACAAACCCAGACACAAACCTAGACACAAACCCAGACACAAACCCAGACGCAAACCTAGACACAAACCCGACACAAACCCAGACACAAACCCAGACACAAACCCAGACACAAACCCAGACACAAACCTAGACACAAACCCAGACACAAACCCAGACACAAACCCGACACAAACCCAGACAGAGACACAGACAGAGACAGAGACACAGACAGAGACACAGACTGAGACACAGACAGAGACACAGGCAGAGACACAGACAGAGATACAGACAGAGACAGAGACACAGACAGAGGCAGAGACAGACACACAGACAGGAGACACAGACAGAGACAGAGACAGAGACAGAGAGACAGGCAGTCAGACAGACGGACAGACAGACTTTTGCAATGACGCGAAGGTTCCTTACCTGATTTTTTCAGGAGCGCCAGAATGACCAACTACCTATATACCGTGTTTGATTTCAAGCGTTGTGGTGGGCATTGTTTCTGGTGGATTTGGCTTGCAGCCATCCCCACCCAATTCCTCCCTAGGCGAGCACTATCTGGATACTTCCGGTCGACCCGCCGAAAAGGATGGGATGATGGGTGCTGAGGTTTGATTGAAGCCAGTACATGCCAATGTAGACACGGTTTGGTGTTTTCAAATGTACTGTATATTATACAGTATAATAATTATATATATATATACATGATTCTGATCGATATTTTGCACGTTCGATATTTTTGCCACCTGGCGTTGAAGAGCCGAATGGACTCTAAGAGTTTGGGGATGGGTTGAACTCCTAGTCAATGCTGTACATCATGTGTGTGATACATATATTCTGTAATGATACATGTATACCTAGGTGTCCTGAGAGACATTTTTGTTAGGATTATCCCCGTTGTTGGTTCAACTTTGCATATTTGGTGTGAATCATTGTTGTTTCGGCGCTTCGGCATGGTGTTTCTTTCCTCAAATTCTACCCGCATGGTCTGGTTTCGGGTGAGACAGACTGCCAGGGAAATATGTATCACTGACATGCAGACAGGTACATGTATGTTCGTTAATGTTAATTATAAAATTATATAATTACATATATATATATAACATGATATAACTATATTTTCTCCAACTATGTTTGATGCAATGTACGCACATGCATTTGCCTACATATGAGTGAAGAGGTGATTTGTAGTGTATCTCCGGTGATGATATCATATAGCATCTGCAACATATTCTTTATCATGAAATCCAAAAGCAGGTCAAGAGTTCCACACCAGCCATAGCACTCGGATATCACCAGTTGATCAAATACCGGACTACCACGCGTTTGTCTTGCAAACCTTGAAATGTCGATGTTTTGGGGCTTACTCCAATATGGATCAACCATTTTCATCCATTTTCGGCTTGGATTGATCCCCTCTTTGTGATCCACGGCAACAGCGGCAGGAGTTCTATGGCTGCAGCGATCCACTCTTCACCCAAAGCTTCAAGGGTCGCTACATGCCCCGCGCAGTGCTTGCAGGCGGAGCCAGGAAACCTATGGTATCCCCTGGTATCCCATGGTCGTTTGGGTTTTGCTCATCATTTCGGAGCTGCAGAACATGCTTGGCACTCGGTGGCTAAGCCAAGTGAAGGTGCCCAGTCACTCCTTGCCTCCACGAGCCCGGCAGGTGAACAGAGTGCCATGGACTCTGTTGGGCAAGCAGCACCACAGCTGAAACAACGTAGGGTGGGTTCGACTGTCAAAAGCAATGGGAGATGATGGGAGATGAGTGGAGACTCAATTGATTCGGGGTGCCAGTGCTTGATTTTACGTTGATCTTCATTGATGTTTGTTGTGGTTGTTTTGCTTGGTGGATAGATTGTGGATAGTAAGTATATAGTTGCAGAATTGTTTGCTTTAAACTCTCAAGGGAGGCGTTAATAATGGATGTTCATCCAGATTTAAGACCCAGGGACAGAGTTGGGAATGAAATGTCCTGGTCATTTCATTCTCAAGAGCAGGGATACTGATTGTTGGAATACTCACTGATTGCGGTAAGCTGCAGGGAGGGACAACCTTCAGGAACCCTCAGAAACATTCTGAAAACTTCACAATCAAAGCCTTAAGACGTAAAAATAAGATAAAATAAGTTTCAAACCTACCAGGAATTGCGACACACTCATCCACACAAATGCCGTCTATTTGCATCTCTTTTTGTTCAAGTTTTCCCCAACGTTCAAACTATTGTACTTCAAAAACCTGCCAAATGCATCCAAATGCATCCAAACAACTTCCAAAAGACATGAAAACCCTTCAAACCACTTCAAAATTGTAAGGAGAACTAAAAACAAACAACGTCAGCAGCTCCCGGTTTCCAGATGCGGAAATATGTCCTCTCTTCCCAGTTTGCTACTGGAAGAAAAATGAAGGAAAATTTGTCTGGGCAAATATTGCAAAGAGTGCCCCAGCTTATCGGCACCGTGTCCTCAAAGAGGATCATCGTAGTGACCCAGTTTCATGCGACTGACAAAAGGAGGATAGGACAACGAGAAGAATGTGTGTAGATTCAAAAACAAGAGGGTTTCAAGCAGTCGTAACGCAGCCCACAAAAGGATGAACCACAGTCATGGTTAAAATAAATATGAAACTTGTAAGCATCACAATTGTGTGGATGTACAATATGCATTGTGTCTATATATCATATATAACTACATGTATAGTATATATATATATGTCATACACATTGTTATATATGAAGATACATATGGATGTATAAGGACTGAAATCATACACCAGCTTCTGCCCAAGGCGTTGTTTGACCCGAATTCCATTGTTGGTGTGTCAACAGGGCCGCTTGTTGGCATTGGTCAGGCGTTTGAGGTGATGTTTTTCTCGCAAAAAAATGAATGAACAGCAAGCATGGTCAATTGTGGTCAATCACGGTGATTATGGACAATTGTGGACAATTATGCACACATAATGCACAATTATGGACAGTTATGGAGAATAATGGTGATCATCAGCATCGTGGGTTTGGTTAAAGTCGCTTGGTGTCAAAATCCAGTACCCAAAAACGCCATGGTTACTTCTAATAATATAATTAATACTATAAAGATGCCCGGCACATCTTGAACCACACCCACATGCCTGCCTGTGAAACTATTATTTGTTCAATCTGTATGGATTGCAAGCAAGTCCTTAGGGACTCAACAGGATTTCGATGTTCCAGTTGACTGCTTACACAAAAAGAACGTCATCTTGCCAGCTACTGTATGCAAATCCAGGTGCAACGTCCAGGAAGCTTGCGTCGGCTTGACAGTGCCAGAGATGCTTGGTGGATGACGATGGATTCACCAAATGGAAGTTGTTTCAGGACTGTTTCAGGAGCAAGGTAGGACACGAAGATACATGGATTGACAAGTGAAAGAGTTTCACTTCAAAGTTGTACTGGTTGTGTGTGTGTGTGGGTTCGTGATGATGACTTGGGCAGAGTTTTTTTTCCTAACCACAGGCTACACCTGGGAAGGATGTTTGTTAGGCTGTCAAGACCTGTCTTGAGAACGATAAGGTCTAAGGTAAGATGGAGGCAATAGGCAAAAATGACCAAAAATGACCAAGAGGGGATGAGGATGGTACAAAGGTATTGTAACAAACAGATGGTACAACATATGATGTTACCTAAAATATCCTTAACTGAGATGTGCACGCCACCATACAGAAGTCAAGTCAACCCAAAACCTGGAAATTCTCTGGCTGGGAAAGCCTAACAACAACCAGGCTGATGAGTTGGCATGTGGGTATGGGTCAATACCTATACAAGTTATGTAGGATTGAAAACAACGATACTTCTCGGGCTTGGCCCATACCCATGTCACATTGACAGATGTCTCATCCATGAACAAATCATGATTTTCCTTGATCTTTCCTTGCCGAGTTTGATTATCGGAGGGTATGGGTTGGTACCGCACAGGGTTGTGCCCCCTGGGTTTTAAGTTGGCTTTATAAGCCCATGTAACTTATATATATATTATCATGATTATGAATTATTATGATGTATGTGCCATGAACCCATTTGTTAGCCTAATTTGTCATGTTTACCAACGTGAGCGAAGGCAGCTGGGGGCAGCACCGTTTGTTAAAGCGGCTGGGTGCGGCTCAGGATCATGGAAGCAGTACGTTTGCAACTGGAACGCGCAGACTTTGTTGAAGGCATGCTGATCACACAGACCATTGGTGAGGACTGGAGATCCTACTGGAAATCCCTTGAGATCCCCGGAGAACCACAAAACTCGGATCAATAAGGGGAATCGTCCGCAAATGGCCCTACATTCCAGGGTGGTGATTTTTTGGTGAATGATTGTTGCAAATTGTCCATAAAGCATCATAACGCCATGTATGGTATTGTATGATACCTATGATGATCCAAAGAAAAATTATGTAACACCATGATTCCGTGATATCTGATACCTCAATTTTGACAGTGTTCACTAGCAAAAGATGATACCATCTGACAATGACAAAAGAAGATCATGCCAATTCCGATAGGAAAGTGATCTTCCAAATCCAGTTTCTTGGGAGTCCATGTTAGGCTTCAGGGCACAGTTGATATGATCCACGAAGAGAACGGTTCTATGATTCGATGCGTTGTTTATTGATTCGAATACAGTACTTACTTTGATGTTGATTGGGCTCGGACCAAAACACTTCACAGGTGAATAAGATTGAATAAGTACAAATAATACAAATAGTTTTTCGAAGTGCCCTATTAACATCCACCAGTTCATGGAGATACAACATCACCTTAGCCTCTTAGCCATTCCAGAGGGGGATGTGTATGCCCAGAAGATTGGACCCTGAAGAAGGCCCACACCGATATTGGGGATGGTCAATCAATTCATAGGGATTCATATTGATTCATAGTATGCCCATTAGAAGGATTCCCAATGTGCTATGGATGACCAGACTCCATATCATATCTATATGAAATATGTATCATGTTTTGACCAGTTGAGGCTGATTTAACATTTTATCTCGGAAACCACCGGGATGGTTTCCCTAAGATTCCGCTGAGTAACTGCCGTAGGACTTTCTCACCAGCGGCCTGCTGAAGTACGTGCTGGAGGATCTCACTATGAACCTTGCCAGTGGCGACAGAAGCGCCAAGCAAACCAGCTTTGTTGTCACGTCAGCAAGGGTGTTTTTTGTCGGGTAATTCATGGTAATTCTGAAAATACTGTAGCACTTTGGAATCAATCCCTGTGTGTGTGCGTGTAACATCTATTTAAATAGATGTAATTTTTGTTCCCTTTTTCTTCCTTCTTTCCTCTCCCTTTCTAAAAACGCAGGGGGGTGCAGAGCACAGTGGAAACTGCACCCAACGAAGCTATCCACTTGTGCTGGAAGCAGAGTCTGATCAACTCTGTGTACCAGCAGAATTCTTTTTGAACTGTTGACACAATGACTTTTTAGGTCTAATTGCCTAGGCTGGTTTGCATGTTACAGGACTCAGTTCCTGACGGATCTATTCAAAGATCCATTCTTGTCTAGTGTGTGTGCGTGTTGTCAATCCCTACCACATTCATGATTGGCAATCACAAATTCTCGGTCATTTTTGGGTTTTATGTCCATCCCTGTCGGTGTACTTTTACCCTCGTTGTTCATCGGGTTAGCCCGTCTTTGCAGTAGCTTGGCTCTGGTAGTTCTCAACCCTGTTTGGCATATCACACTTATCACTACAGGTTGGTTGTCAGTTGTCTGCAAAATAGTTTAGTTTCCAGATGTTCCGTCCCACCCAGAATATTGATGTTATAATCTAACTTCATTTGTATACTGTGCATCTTTTGGATGGGTTGAAATTGCGGAGTCACCGACCAGACCATTGTCATGATCGTCAATGCAAAACAACGCTATATATTTTTTGATAATGATAATGATAATGATGATAACAATAATGATAATGATAATAATGATAATAAGGATATATATAAGAATAACAATGATGATAATGATGGTAATATATATATATATACTAACAGTAACTATATGTATATCATGATTATATATGTATCATAATACTGATAACAATACTGAGAATGATAATTAGTAGTAATAATAAGAACAGTAATGATGATATATGATAATAATGACAATATTTAATAACAATATCATATATGTATGATCATGACTTAGTAATAGTAAGACTATTCATTGATACCCCAGAATAAGACTTATATATCATGAAAAAATAATCACCATAATGACAATATATCTATATAAATACAATATACAATAGTACGTTAATGGTATATCTATAGAAGCATAATAATAATGATAATAATGATGATGATGACAATGATAATGATGATAATAACAATGAAAAAACAATAATAACAATGAATAAGAATAGTAATATTAGTGCCCGCAGAACCTAACGTTGGCCCAAGATAACATACTGTAAAATATTTCATTGTCCCACGGTTTGAACACATGTTTCATCCGCCGTTCGAACCGCCTTGCAGGGATGGACGGTACACTAGGTGTGGCCCCTTGCCAAGCGCACGACACGAAACTCGCTTCATGGCTTGTTTCACAATAATTTGCGGCAACAACCCTTTGCAGACTTCGTGGGGGTCCGTGAAAAAGAAGGACCGTTTCGTGCAAGAAATTCCAGGCTCCGAGCAAACGTCTGGTTCTGTTCGTAATAATAAATTTTAGGTAATATTAGTAGTTTTAACAACAGTAAAATATAATGTTATATACTCAAATGTAACATAAGATAAGATGACATACATTTTTCAAATACAGCATAATGCATTGTAATATAAGGTAATTTGATCTACAGTAATTTAATTTAATATAGCATCGTATAATGCAATGTAAAATAATATGATGTAACATAATCTTTTTCATGCAGTTTGAAATTTTACTTTCAATAATAATACCTATAACCATTTCATATCATATCATGTCAAATAGAATCATACAGCACAATATAGTCTAATTTAATAAAGCTTAACATCGCATAATATAACTTAACGTTTTGTTTACATAATTTAATGTAGTTTAATAGAATACAATATAATATTTCAATAGTACTACTAATAAAATCGTCATCATCATCACCATCATCATCGTCTGAATCTGGTGCCCTCCACCCTTACAATCACCGAGGAACTTACCTAAGCTGGTGAAGATCGTCTCCTCGTGCATTGCGGATCCCCAGGCGGCCATTTTGGGGATAAAATGGAGGTAGCTTAGAGGATACGTTGATCGGAAATTGGGACCAACATAGTCCATGTGAATAGAACTGCCAAGTCGGAAAGCGCTGTTGTGAGGGCAAACCCCAGATAAAGTTGAGTTTTCCGTTGGAGATCATGCCGGGCTCTAAATTTGGATGTTTTTTTTTAAACATCTTGTCAGCTACCGTCACCCAACCGACAGTATGCCAACGGCCTTGCGCCAGAAATACCCATTAAGCCACAAAGGTCGGTCAGTTTTCCAAGTATCTAATTTGAGTGGAAGACAAAACAAAAGCCCAAGCACACCAGAGATGGGTCAATTCAATTTCATAGACCTTCTCGATTGGGTTTGTCTAACAATGGTGTATACTCTCCAAAATGGCCAGATTGACAGGGAAACTGGTGACAAGTCCATGATAAAGCATCAAATTGGGTCCGACAATATTCCCTTTGGCCTGGAAGGGCATGTTTTCATACGTGCCATGGTCAAAAGTTGGATCCGGCTAATTGGACTAGTTTTTTCTCACCTTCTGCATTGGTCACCAATACCCGCCACCTGCGCTTCGGGTTGGTCTGGATCGTGGAATCAGATCCGCAAACACCGTGTGAAAAGTTGCATTGTACACCCATATTATTGGGGTCGTCAATCCATAGAATCTAAGAAATTTATATAATATATATAATTGTATATATATATATCTCTCTCTCTCTGCCATTACAAAGATTCTCATTATGGGATCAATGCCCACAAACCATATATCGTAACATCTTTTGACCATGTTTCATTTGATTTGGTGTTCCCCTGACCTCAAGAAATCGTCAGGCCGATCATAGCAAGAGCTCCGCAAATGCGGCCATCTCGAGCAAACACCAACTGGATGCTTGGCTGGTGAGGGCTGGGTATATGACATTTGACATACATACCTACACCTCACAGCTGATTGTTTTGGTATATAGTATATAAAGCAACCAGCAATCCCCAAAAATATGGAAAAAGTGTGCCACCAGGATGGTGAGCGTGATATTTACATATATTCACCGAACCTCATATGTCCAGGTTTCCAACATTGTTTTCTATTTTGGAGTTGCTATATGAATGCATCTGTGCAATTTCTCCGGTTTTTTCATCTCTACTATGATTGGTTCACCTCCAACGAAGCATTGAAGCGTCCATCCTTGGTGCAATGTTGTGAACCAAACCATGTTCCACGCAGTTACCGACTTGACAACCTAGCCGTTAGAAGTTTCTCCCAACCAGCGAAAAGTTCCCATAGACTCACCAACAAACCTAGTCATACCCATTCAGGAAAACTACTGCGAACCATTTCAGACTTGGCCTCAGGGGAAATGACCCTCCCTTATTTGGCTAGTAAAACATAGTCAAACATAGTACAACCATCGTTTTCTTGTAGATTTCTCTTGAAAAAACCCAGTGAAACCACCAGTTCCCAGCAATTTCCGGAGGAAGGCAGCGATGTCGTGCTCTTCTACGATGCGACCTCCTCCAAAAAATTGGCCAGTCAGAAGGCGCAGCCGGTGATGGTGATGGAAGGGGGTGTCGCGGGGAGGTTTTACCACCCCAAAAAATTAATGGAATTGGTAGATTTTGAAAGAAATCTGAGAGGCAAATTACATGTTTTCTTCGTCCTCAAAATCAAGATTGTATCAAGTCTGGGGGGATGCGACCAAGGAAGATTCAAGCAACTTAGAACGAGTTGTTTCCATCCATCAAACTGGGTAAACCAATCTCAGATGGGACGGAAAAACAAATAAAAGATCAGTAGCTGAGTTGCCCAAAGGGTGCAACACACGGGTCGCGGGAACCTGGGAATTTCATGGCTGGTTGATCCTACTTCATCCAAGACCAAGCAGTGACGAAAGCCATTGACATGATTGGTTAAACTGTTTAATGGTGATTAGAGTGGTTGTACCTCTATATGTTATATCATATATATATATCATATATATATATCATATCATATATATATATATCATATATATATCATATCATATCATATATATATATATATATCATATATATATATATATATATCATATATATATATATCATATCATATCATATATATATCATATATATATATGATATGTTACCATATATATATATATCATATTTATTTATTGGGGACATTTGTGGACCGTTGTGGCCTCTCAGTCAGTGGGCATCGCACGTTCGCCAGGTCAATGGTTTTGGGGTGGCCAATCCAGACGATGCAGAGTGCCGAGGCACGGGGCTACGGATGATCAAAGCTCAGTTGGATCTTGTTTACATTGCAAAAGTCGTTGAGATGGTAAAGGTATCCAGTAATGTGGGTGAAACAATAATAAACCCCCGAATCACCATAGATAGTTTGTATAAACCATTCCCAAATGGGTGGGTTATTATTGTTTGACCCACATTATTGACATATATTAACTTACTACAACTTACTAACTTACTTTACATTATAGATTACCCGTACGTTTTTTGAGGAATCAACGTGAATCATTGATTCCAATAGATTGCTCCATCCTGAAGGATCATGCTCACATTGGATCCCCAAAGTGGCAGAGTTTGGTCAGTCATCCATTCGCTCTTACGTAATGAACAAGTGATTGCATTCTCCAGATATGTTTGGCTATAATATATATATATATATATTATGTATATATATACATAGTGTAATGCAATAAAATGTCATATAATGTAATGTGATGTAATGTAATCTATAATGTAATCTTATGTAATCTAATGTATGCATCCAGTACTTGTATATAGATCATTACCACACTCTGATATTGTTAAGATTTGATAGGCATGCGACCAATGGGCCAGTGGCTTTTGCTCCACCGTCATCCAAGTATTGTCCGGGGGATGCCTCAAACAATAACAAGCCATCATGCTTGCTCATTACACACCCATTCTTACCAATTGAACACCCAGGCTGAAGTAAAAGATATGTTTGCTCATCAAACACCACTGTCTGTTCATCTAAATCATCCTTTTTGCTGATTTCGCACCAATTTTATCCAATTTTGATGTCATGATTGCTCATTCAACAGCAAATTTGGTAGATGTTTGCTTATTTCACACCAGTAAGCACTCATTGTTGATGAAATCCCCCATGTTTTCTGATTCAGCAACCATGAAATATCGCCCGTGACTTAGCGATGCTCACCCCACGAGGTATCGCCAGCCGCATCTTCAGCGGTCTCACTGGGCCCATGCGCTTTGGCCGTGTGGATGGCGCCACGCCCTCCTGTTTGTCGCACCTGGCGACGACGCTTGTAGATGGAAAGGGGAGAAAGGGGGGAAGGTATTCTATTATACTAGATAGAGATGTCAAATACATATATAATGTGATTATCATATACTGTATAATTACTTGTTGCCATAGTTGCATGAGAGTTTGAACTTTGTGATAGCCCGGTTCTTTGTCCTTTTTTGGTCCGAGGTGGGAGATTGAGTAAGTATAGCCCAGAAAAACAAAATGTAGAAACACGCCTGTTTCTCCGTGGCCCTAATTGATTCTCATGTGTTTTGTCTCCAAGATTAAACATTGTCCCTTTCCCGTGTGAAACTCCGATCACCAGATTTTTGCATTTTCCAACATCCCAACCTTGACCAGAATCTTAGTGGTTATAACCCAGCTTGTGGAGATACACCGGGGCTTTACCCGAAACATTTTTTTTTACATAAGGGTGTCCATAATTTCCAAGAGACCCACGCGACGTTCCTGGCTGTTCCCCCATCCATGTTTGAGGACCCTGGTGCCCTACCCTCGCGCAGCTCCACTGCAGAATGGCGCATCTTTGGTCTACGAATCATGTAAAAGGCACCGCTGTCAATATGATTAGCCCTCAAAAAGGGTTCCTGAAATGAATTGAAAAAGATAATAATATATAATCATGCTCTTTGATTGATTTCTTGGACCCCAAACCTGACCTCGCCAATGGAAGGAGAGTTTGGGTCGTCTTGAGGTCAAATACACCTTCCCATCTCTGGGGGGCCTTGGGGGTGTCACCGATTCAGGCGTGGGACGTTTTCCCCGGGAAAACGTCATCTGGATGTGTGGGACTGGATGGATGACTGGGAATTGTTGAAACCTATAGTGGATATCTCAAATAAAAAGAAACTCAAGATATCGATCATTCTCAATCTGTCATATTCGAGGTTTGATCTGGACCCAGTTTTGCAATCACAACTGGTTGATGTGTTCAATGGTTGTTTTTTGTCTGTCCCTAAATGGATGATGAGTCCCAGTGACTTTACATTTTTCAGGCTGGCAAAAAACAAACACCAACAAGATCCAACAAGCATCATGAAAGCTGCTGACTAAAAACCCGGCAACATGGAGATTACAAACTCGCGATGTTTGCTAGTTAAACCAATATGATCCAACTACAACCAGATTTTTTCGTTGCATTCGACCTTTATCCAACATTCTCCAACTGCACCTTGAACCCAGCAATGGTTTTCCTAGGTTTCAAGGTTTCGCCTTGCTTCGCCTTGCACCTTGGGTCTCGCTGCCAGGCATGCCCGTTGGCTTTGAGGCCGCCTCAGCGGCCATCTCCAATGGTCGCTGGGGCCAGCAATAGGTCTTGTTGAGAAAGCAACATTAAACCACCCATAGGATCCATATGTTGATGGTTTCTAGCACCCATTTATGGTAAGTTTGGGGGTGGATCATATTGCTTTACTCATATATATATA
>Ga0126342_10006213_pt1 | contig 21124 bp, 21 predicted proteins | sample Cyp1metagenome_FD_92528 | JGI IMG/M metagenome (GOLD analysis project Ga0126342, IMG submission 92528) | Coral microbial communities from Lord Howe Island, Old Settlement Bay, Australia - Cyphastrea 1 metagenome | ecosystem: Host-associated > Invertebrates > Cnidaria > Coral ...
ATGATATAATATGATATAACATGATATAACATGATATAACATGATATAACATGATATAACATGATATGATATATAATAGATAATATGATATAATATAACATGATGACATGATATAACATTATTTAACATAATGTAATATAATATAATAAAATATATAATACAATTTGATATATAGTATAATATAGCCTGATATACTATAATATAACATGATATAACATAAAATAATACTATGTGATATAATATAATATAACATGATATAACCTAATATAACATAATTTATAATATAATATTTTATGCCATACTATATATTTAATATAATAATATATATATGAATACATATCTATATATACCCTCTGGTAATTTAGCATAGCTATGGAAAGTCCAATCTTTGAAAGGTATATAATCTAAAAACATTTGTAGATGGTGGATTTTCCATTGCCATGTTTGATGACCACAAATTAGTAAGTGTAAAATATGGATGGAGACTCAGTAGTGCACAGTTCATTAACAATTGCGTATTTGATACATAAACAGAAAAACAAGAAACATGATAGATGGATAGATAGACACTTAGCAAGTTCATCCTAGCAAGTTCATCCTTTTGCTTTCGCTCACTCCAGTTCCCCAAATCATCCCAAACAAGGATCTTGAATGTTGTTCTGCCTGCATGATAGCGATCTCGATCGTGCTGGCATCGGCAGCCACAATATTTTGATTTAAGCGTGAAGCGAGTAGATAGATATGCAAAGAAGATCAAGGTGTACGGTCCATGTTTGATACATTTTCAATACTGGATTTCCCATCAAAGAGCTCAGTTTCTCGAGTTTTCATCGCTCAGTTCCAGGGGAGTACCAGCTTCATTTACACCTATGTTTCTGCAGGAGGAAATTCAATCAATGATTGACGCGGTGGAGCCACCTGAAAAGAGAGTCTCGAGTCTCGCTCTGCCACTGCCATGTGAAGTCATATGGGTGTGTCCTGAAAATGGGGTCGCATCAAATTGCAATTTCAAGAGGGAACATGATGATGAGAACATGGTTTTCCTATGTTTCCCTATGTTTTCCTAACTAACATGTTCAGACAAACCCAGCAACCATCAGCAACCCAAGCGAAATCCGTGAATTTATCTTGGAGGCGGGTGTCCTCGCTGTCTCAAGGCCTTTTCAGGCAGGATGCAGAATTCCACGTCTAAACCATTGTCGATTCCCATAGATCCGCACTTTTTCAACTGGTTGATTCCACCGTGTTTATTGGATCCCCATTTTTGGCCGCTCCAACGTCCATTTCTGTGTGTCTTTTATTCCTGCGATTGTTGACAGGATCTTTGCTGTAGAAAATGCTTTCTAGCATGTTCCAGCCATTTTGGTGGATTTTGAGGGGTAACTCCCAGATGTGCACCCGGTTTGGCCCGCCTTTTCGAGGCATTTGCGCTCAGCAATTCGGGCCAATACGGGAGCAAAGGCACCGTTCAACGGTGCGGAGAGCAGCAGTTTCAAGCCCACTATGGTCACTGTCGTAATGTCAACCCCGGATTTATAAACCCTGGTTGATTAATTGTGGTGGTTCCCCCAAATAGTGATAAATGGCTACTGAATTGCAACTGTCAAGGTAGGAATAGAACTTGTGTTTTGATCCAACACCATATTTTATAAGGTAAGAATCTCTGAAGTGCCAGGCTGGACTAGTGTTGCCCAGAAATGTGGAGGCCACGTTCTCTTTTTGACCTAGTTTTTATTCTGTAATGATCATGGGATTTTGGGGTAGCCCAATCCCAAATCTTGTTACGCCTGAACCAATAAACCCCGCCTATAAAATTGTTACATCTTGCAACACTGACGAGATCTGACGAGCATAACTCATCATGACATTTTGGAACTTGAAATGGTCATGCACTACCTCGACTCAGTCATCCTGGAGAAGATAGAATATGGAAATTTCAAAACCACATGACCAAAATGGGAACACCTTTGAAAACTCCACAGTTTACCGATCCAGACAGCTATACATTTACTCCGGATTTTATATCCAGAAATTCTGTGGTGCCGTGGTGCCTTCTAACATCCTTATAATACATAAACATCTTTATGGAATTTCAATGTCACCATTGTCACCCAACGGATCCACCGGTGTCTGTCCTTTTACGCTTTAAAGTAAAAGGCCGGTCGCTATTACTTCGAGGTCCAGGTGCCTTGAAGTTTGTCGGCAGCCGTTTTTTCTGCTGATGTCCTGCTGCGAATCCCGTAATTAAAAACATCAACATTCCTGTTCTATGGTCCCAAATAGGCATTAAATAGGCGTTTTATCTTCTAGGAAACAATCGTTTTTTTTTGGGCGTGACGTTGAATTTTTTGGGGGGATTATAGTTGGGGATCATCATAATCCATGATCCCTGTTTGCCAAAAAGCGAATGGTGGTCGTCGTGATGTCGGTCCGGTGGTCGCAGCTTTGGCACAGAAGCATTTGACACATTCGTCTTGACTTCTCACGTATATCCTAAGCAAGGATCGCAATACACATTCATCAGGAGCCCCAGGCACATTCATCTACAACATTTGACAAGAGACAAACATGTTGTCTCCGTTCTGTATGGAATGTGACCGGAAAGAAGCGTCAGTCAGGAATAAGATGAGGAAGCACTAGATGATGAGCCGCACCAGATCTTCAGTGATAGGTTGATTCAGCTTTCTCCTTGGTCACTTGCTTCATCGGACTCTTTTGACTTACCAATGATCTTTGCCGGGCTATTTTTCCTGTAGCTCCTGCGGTCTTGATCCCAAGTAAGTTGAATTGGGTGCAATATCCCAACCGTAGTTTTTTCAGCAAAATATGATCCCCCTTGGAATTGTCCCATGGTGACGACTGGGGGATCCCCGATGACTCAACCCCCCATTCCTAGCAATAGTTATCACTATTGAACCCCCCATTAGTGACATATTGATCATATTGCAGCATATTCCATACTAAAAAATCACGTGATAGCTGCTGATAGCCGTCGCCATGGACTTGGCAAGCCACGAACTTGCAGCAGACCTGGCTGCTGAGGCAGTTGCGGACAGTCCTGGGGTGACCTCGACCGACCCCACGGATATGGGGCTTTCCATGGGGTTGCCCCAATAGCTGGATGGTTTACAATGGATAATCCATTTCAAATGGATGATTTGGGGGTACCCCCATTTTTTGAACCTCCGTGTACTGTATGTATATATTATATATATATATATATAATTGATATATATATATATATATATATGTATATACGTACATCCAGATACGAGCACATGGTCAAACCTGTCAACCTGCCCATCCTGGCTCAAGGCTCCTGTTCAAGGCATGATGAGGAATGCGTTTCATTTTCCAGCACTGTCATGGTATTTTTTTTTCATCGGAAGAGCCTGAAAAAAGTTTGTCACACATGAAACAGACCTCCTTAAACCATTTCATGGCAAAGCATGGCCAACTGGAACAAAAGGGCATGAACCACTCAGATTAAATCCTGATTTCAGAACCCGTTTCTTGCCGACGCTTTACACCAAAGATTCACGCAGTTTGTGATGCCATGAAGCCCATGAGGGACACCACTCGCTCCCCACCTGCACCCCTTGCCCCAGTGGAACCTGCGCCTGCAACAGACAGGACAGATGCACCACTGGTGGCAGCTGCGCCAGCTGCAGCAGCTGCACCAAGCACAGCTGCCAAGGAAATGCCTAAGATGGATTGTTCCATGGCAGGTTTGGCAGCCTTCAGCTTCAAAGTCGTTGAACTATGTGGCCTTCCAAGTCCTCCTGGTGGCTGGTTGGGTCCCTTTGGCTTCTTCCGGTTGGTGACCTATGCCTTCCTGCTGATGTCGGTGCTGGCGGTGTTTTTGGGTATCATGGCGGCCACAGGGCAGCCCTTCAATGGGGTGCCCATCATTGGCGGCCAACCCGATGGCTTTGCCACTTTCGCCGCCCTGCTGCTGTGCTTTGGAGCCGTTGTCTCAGCAGGGGCCGCCTATGCGCATGAAGGCTTGGAACAGGAGGTCTCAGCTATGGCGAAGCAAAATGAGATCTTTCGGACCAAAAATGAGATGCTGGCGTCTCAATTGGATGAATTGAGTGGTGTTAGGCAGAAGTTGGAAGCAGTTCAGCAGAAGATGGGGGAGAACTTGCAGCAGTTCGAGGACACCTTGCAAGAGCTTCATACCGTCAGCTGTGCTGAACTCCTGCAGATGATGTTGGAAGCCTTCATGAATGCTGACCTGGCTGGCGTAAAGGATTGCCGCCTCACAGGTGATGAAGTGGATGCCTTGTTCGATGTTTGTGAGGTTGGGGGTTGGTCCAGAGTGGCATTGGGACCAAATTTTATATCCCAAGAGTTGAGGAGGAATTCTGACCTCATGATATGTTAAATAGATCCAAAAAGATCCAAGGAGTCTGTTTGTTCATGTTTGGGTGATCCAGTTATCCGCCACACAAATTCTTAATCTACATGATGCCAGGCTTCTTTGAAAGACTCGGCCCCTGATTTCGACTTAGACGCCTTGATCAATGCAGTCAGTGAGACCGGCATCGGCATTTGCAATTTGCGCTTCTTGGCCAATGCTGCCGTGGCTGGATGTGACAAGGTGCCTGGAAGGAGTACTGCCATGTTGACCTTGGTCATGTTTAGTGCACATCCCGAGAAGCCTGGATTTGCTGATGTTCTTTCAGAGTTTTCTCATTTTCCCCATTGGTTAATCCACCAGAAAGGGGGGACAATTATTTTTCTAAAGTTAGAATTGACCCTTGGAGATCAGCAAATCGAAGGAAGTACGAGCACGAGATGGCCATAGCTTTAAGATCTGTGTTGGATATGGAGGAGGATGATATTGCTGCTTTGCTCAAGGAGAAGATGCCTGGCTAGACTTGAATGTATCATAATCATAATGTATCAATCTATTTCTCTGACTTTTTTGGAGAAGACGTGATTCTTGCGGGTCTTTCAAGCCATAAACTTCAACAGATACGTGGCTGCCTGGTGTCACAATATGGCCGCGGCTCGCAATGTAAGGCCTGGATCCATACCCTGGACCCACATGCTATCAATAGCCCTGATCCATACCCACGATCCATACCTAAGAATGACATGCTGTACTTCTACCAGGCCACTTTAGTAGACCTTCTCAGGTCCAGATCAAGCATCTTAAACATAACTCACTCGTTCCATACCACCGGATCCCTGTGGAACGATAGCCGTACCCGTTGTTTGAGCACCGAGGATGACCAAGGCCAATGCGAAGGATCATGGTCGGATTCACGGCAAGGAACTGATGGATGTCTCAAGGATGGTGATGAGTGCGAACATGGACGGCGATACCAAGGTGCCCAGGGACAAACCCAAGGTACCTGAGGAACCCTGATCTGCCGGCAGTGAACCATGCCTCTTGGTGGAGTCCTAAGGTTTCCCCAGAGCTTGTAACTTGTAGAGTGAAACCAAAAAAATGCACAATTCGCAAAAGACAGTGCGGAATTCAATGCAGCGCTTTTGAAAAAGCCGCAGAAAGATGCTAAGCATTCTGGAGAAGGAACTATGAAGAAGTTCTGAATGATCTGAATTGGGGTTTGAAAGAGGTCACATGTTTGACCCAAAACGGGGACACGGTTTGGTCATCTCAACATGCACGCACCACACACCACACCATCAATATGGGGCGCCAAGCGTCCTTAATTTTGATCAAAACTGGATGTTCGTTGATTTTCAAGATCAAGTTCCTGAAGGGGAGATGATGTTTCTAAAAAACATGGATGATTTCCCACATCTGGAGATGATATAAGATTAACATGCGGTGATTATCCCCAACATAGATGTTTAACATTGTTTAACATTGTTTAACTTCATCATCTAGTTTTTACACATCGATGATTTTCCAACCATGGATCTTTTCCAAGGCCCAAAATGGGGGCCGGCCCGGCTTTCCCTTTTCATGAGGCCAGGCACCTCGCAACAGCCGTGGGGAAGATGTGAAGAACTCAGACAGCAGCAGTGGGGGTGAGGTGAATCGGTTGTCAAGCCTGGTATGAAGGATCATCAGCAATGTTAGTAAACCAATAATAATGCATATGGATTGATGGTTTTTCCCATAAAAGTGGTAAAATCGGGGAGGGTTTATTATTGCTTTACCCACATTAGTAAAGGTAGTATTTGTTAGGATCTGGAGGCTGTTTGTTCACCCTTGGGCTGTTTAACGGGGGTACCATTTTAGTAGCAGGTTATGACTTTTTTTGGGGGAGGGAGGTCCACCAGATTTTCAAGTAATTAACTAGGGTTAACTTTCATCCGGTGTTGACATTAAACCAACCATTCCCTTGTGAAGAATTGGCTGCAGCATCGTCAGGAGGCAGAGATTGGAAGATGTCACAATGCTGGAAGCTCAGTACAATCATTCGCAATCTAGGGTCTATTTGTTGTCTCCCGTATTGCTATAATTATAGACGTATGCATATAATTACATACATAAGTATACATAAGTGTATATATGTATATATATATATATATATGCTGTATATTATAAACATCATATAATATATACTTATGTATGTAATTAAATTACATACATAAGTATATATTACATGATGTTTAATTATATATGCATACGTGTAGAATTATAGCCATTATAGCATCACATGACTGTTATGTACCAACGTGTATAGACTCCTGCAGCAGATCTGCCATCAAAGAAGTCTATTGGGAGTCCTGCAAGATCTGCTGCAGACCTTTTAGGCTCGCCGAAGACTGCAAGGTGCAGGCTTTTGGCGGTTGCAGAAGGGGAGAGAACTAGAGAACTTGGGGACGTGGGAAGATGCTAACTATCATTCGGTATAGATTGCTGATTGCTATGATTATGTCCCCACTTACTAACCTTACCCAGGGGAACATCGCGCAATGTTTTCCAGAAGCGACGCTTGCTGAGCTGTTCATGAAACCCTTAGGTGGGTTTGACTCTCCAAAGCTTGCGACCCTGGTTGTTGGTTTCAATGATTTGGTTTCCATACCAGGGCCCCAAGTGACCATATAGTCCTGTTTCGGGGTTTGAAACCACCAAAAAGGCCTTGAGACTGACCGTTATCAATCCTATTTTTTTGGCAGACAAAAAAAAGATTGGGCCTGGCAGTGTCTGGCAGTGCCTCTGCAGGGTTAGACCCTCAGCCATGATCAAAGGTGGACTCCGGCAAGTCCTGCGCATCGCGTGTGGCGGTGCTTCGGGAGAACACGGCCCTCCGAGAAAATGTGGCCTGGTTGCTGTCCGAGGCAGCGACGCGATGCTAAGTATAGCCCAGCTGAGTGTTGAATGATGTGAGGAAAAGTTAGAATTGTGGGTTTTCCTGGTTTTTCATAGGGCTAATTCTTAGACGGCTCATACTTTTCTGGAAGACATTTGGGGTCATTTGGGTTGTTTGAAATAAGGATATCCCAAACTCCCATGGTTTCAAAACATTTCCCCCAATTGGAATTGTCACTTGGGGATACTTGGGTTATTTCCCAATTTTATTGTTATCCCATTAAATCCCATCAAGAAATCTCCATTTTGGCTGGTGTAATTCCCCATTCGAATCGGCATTTCTGAGACAACTTCTGGTGAACTATAATCTACCCAAATGTATCCAAATGTTAAGGGCAAAAATATCAGAAAAACACATGTTTGATGATTCAACCCCACTTCTCTTGATTGTGACCAGATGCCCAAATCCGGAGGCGATCCAATTGGCGGAGCTCTTTGATGATGGAGCTCTGGTGAGCCACGACGTTTTTTTGGGGGCAAGGGTGGTGACCAGCAACATTTGTAGGAAGGATTGAGATATGGGGATGGGTCAAAAGAAAAACAACGATTATTCCTACATTTGGGTGAATAAACATCCATTAAACATCCATTAAACATCCATTAAACCAGCTATTTTAGAGTAACTCGGGTGCCAGGGGTTGACTCATTGCCAGTATGACGTAAGTTGGGGGTTGAAACTAAACCCAACTTTGGACTGAAGCAATTTTGTTCCAGAAATGGAGATCTGAATATTGAAGCAGCCAGCAGCGGGATATTTGGGGGATTCCTGGATGGATTCGATCGATATAGGGACAATATCAAGGGTTATTCCCATCAAAAGAATTGGAAAAAGAGGATAAACATGGATAAACATGGATAAGCCATCAAGTTTTGGGCTACCCTATTTTCATCTATTTTCCAGCAAACCCATAGGCAAACCAAAGCCAATGATTTACAACTGGGCGTGCGTTCAACCATCCCCAACTTAGAGGTTTACAGCATTGGGTATACCATATTACCATATTATACAAGATGTTTCCTTAGATAGTAATGTGCTAATATGGTATACGGTATACCCATGTATACCCAATGTATAATATGGTAATATGGTATAATAAGGTATATTATAGTATGTTGGTGTATGTGGGCATGTACCGTGAGTCAACCCTCCATGGATTCTATTTGCTGCTCGGATCGGCGTGGACGCCAGTTTGGACCGCAGAAAGGGGGCTTTGAGGCGCGTTTGTCGTCCAATTGACAGTGAGGACACATTGTAATCATGAGGTAAGCATGAAAATATGAGTTTGAATGCTTCTTCAGAATGCACTTGTTGCTGGGTGAAGAGAAGCCTTTTTTTGGTGCTTGTCGACGGAGATGTGCAAAAATTGATCCAATTTGATCCCATCTCTGTTCAGCAGCAACTTCTCGTTGATGACTCTGGATGATGAACACCCCTGATCCAGCAGAGCTTCGCAGGCTGCGGATTGAGCAAAGTGAGAGCTCCAAGCTTCGCAGCTTCGATTGTGATTTCAATGCTTGGAAGAAAAGCAGTCCAAGCGGCGGTGAAGCGGGGACATCAAGTCGGATATGAAATGGTACGAATAATTTGAATAGAAATGAAATGATACATACGAAGTGCCGGAGTATATAAGAACTCTAAACCTTTCAATGCATTGACCGTATCACAACTATCGCGCGGCCCAAGTTCGGTTATGTGGCAGGTGCTTGAGCGCATCCCGGAAGCACCAGCATTACTGCTTGCCGGCTTTTCAACCGACAGGCGTGAGCTGTTGGACCCGGTCCAGACATTAAGAGCATTTAAGAGCCTCAATTCTTGATGTCTTAGGTGTCATCATTTGGGTTGGTCTGAAAATATCGGTACCATCTGGTAATTTGTTACATAGCTATTGAAAATCACCATTTATAGTGGATCTTCCCATAAAAAATGGTGATTTTCCATAGCTATGTGGCTGTTTACCAGAGGGTATGTTCCCTTCAGCCAGGTCCTCGCTCTTTCTGGGATCTCAACTGACGAGCGTGGGCTTTGATTCCAAGGTCCGGCCCGGCCGAGGAAGAAATGGCTGGGCAGTTTCTAGAAATAGGGCTACCACAATAGCTGGATGGAAATGAAAAAAAACCAGAAATGCTCCACATCATGTACTATCCGGGAAAATCCGAAAATAACATGGATAATTTTAGGAGTATAACCCCCATTTTTTGGGAAACCTGCAAATGGATGTAAGATGCATAGCTTTCTGTAATGATACTGAAGTAGATTCTTAGTTGGAATATAGGGGATTTTCAAACAGATTCCAGTTTTAAAGAGTTTTCTTGACTTTTCCATATTACTGATATGGGATAGATAATCAATGATAATCACCAATATGACATATGTGTTTGTCCAAAAATCTGGACACCCTCAATTCCACTGGTTGATTGAGTCATAATCCCGTATTTTCTGAAAGATCCTTTGATGCCATTCTTTGAACTGTTGAAAACAGCAGAGCCTGAGAACATGACATGGGTATGGGTCAATACCTATAGATACATTTTTAGTGGGATGAACATCCATTTACCAGCTATTTTGGGGTTCACTAGGTACCAGGGTTTTGACCCATCCCCACATAAGTAAGAGACGACAGTTAGGAGCATGATACTGATACTTCAATGTGAGGACTTCTTGGAATTGTTGCCTCCAAGAGATTGTAGATTGGAGCAATCGACAGACAATCTCAACACGTTGGACTTGCTTGATGGCACTTTAGTGTCATTGTACTCTTTTGCAAGCTGTTTGTTCGTGACTATTTGCAACGTGCTTGGGAAGTCATTGCCTTGGGGATTTTGTCACGCATTACCAGCATCATTCAGCCACAAAATCACCTTTCTTGGGGTAATTCATAAGCAATAACGAATGATGGTAGTCTGTTATCATTCCAAAAATGATGAACACCAATACCAACATTCTATGGACATATTGATGTTCCTTCATTATGACATTGTATAAGATAATTATCATTTAAGTTTAACCAGCATTCGCCATTGCCTCATTCATGTATAACTTGTTGTACAAATACATCGGGAAAAAAACACGCACTATACTGGTTGGTGGTTTGGAACATTTTTTTCCATATCTTGGGAATAATGATCCCAATTGACGAACTCCATCATTTTTCAGAGGGGTTGGTCAACCACCAACCAGTATACATCATTATTGTTACTAAACATGCCCTCCATTTCGTTCGATGAGTTTTCCGTGTTCCCGGAAGTGATGTTTCTTTAGGGCAGCTCCTGCTCCACGATGCGTCCAGCGGGTGAACTGGGCGAGGCCGCTGCCGAGGGAAAGGTTGGAACATCTATGGTGATTTGTTTGGTGAATTCTGGTGAGAATTGGTTGGTAACTCAACAAGTTTAAACAGGGGCTATCCATGCCCCGTCTTTACAATTGTTAGAAAGCCATTTAAGGCGGAAGCTGAGAACTGAATTGCACCAAGATTGATTGAGGGTATGTAAACAGGCGGTAAAAACGCTGGATTTCAGCAGCAAAAAAGGGGGTATAACTGTTATATAACTGTATAACCAGCAAGACTTTGGGATAGAATTGGATGATTCACTGCTGAACGTGCCCAAAATCTCTGGCCCACCCTTGCTAAGCGAGGCAAAGCGTGTGGGTTTGCTGTTGGACCAAGAAGCTCAGAGCTTAGCGAAGGAATTGGGCATGTTCAAGGATTCAAGTCATTGGGCATGTTCAATATTCAAAACAATGGGTGGTTCAATATGTATTCTGTGTATTTATTATTGAACATATTGAATCGAAGCACCCATTGTTGGTGATCAATCACCCAGTGGCCCCAGTGTCAGGGATGTTGACATTGTTGTCTTGTTTGCTCAGAATGCCATGGGCCAAAGGGAATGGGGCAAGTCTCTACAGACATTGAGACTCCAAGGTGAAAGATGGAAGCGTTTCCGTTGTGCGCTTAGTGAAAGAATCAGGTCGGCAACTTCTTTGCAGACGCCAACAAAATCAAAACGTAGGTGATCCAGACCGATCCATAGGTAAGGATCACTGCGGAACAATCCATATCCGTTTTTTGAGCCACAGCCATATGTATATGTATATATATATATATTTTGTATATATATATACTATTACGTAGCATTAAATCATACATTCTATACGTTTTTCGCAGATGTGCAGGCTTTGTTGTCCCCTCGAAGCTTCAGCATTTGCAGCTGAGGTCTTTCTGGATGGAGAGCAGGTTGGAAGCACGGCCATCCCACACTTGTGCGGAAAGGCCCGATGACCACCAACTCGTCCGGGGTTCCAATGGGGATTTCCCCATGGGTTTCACTGCGAGGCCTTGTTCCCGACAGTGACCTTCCAGAATGTAACGTTGCTTGGCTTGAGCTCATGGAGGATGCTGGTCATTCATGTTTCTGAAAAGCTTGAAGTTCAACCATATTTCCTTAGGCATAAAAAGGATGGGTCGAATATCTCCTTGTTGTCTTGCTGGGAAATGATTCCTTGTTCTTGTTTCTTCATTTGCAAGAGTTTTTCTTGTGAACAGTTGGTCAGTCGGTCGTTCCGCAATTGTTGCGGTCCCGTTGAACGCTGATGGAATCCCGCTTCCATACTCGCGTATTAAAGCAGCTATATAACCGACCGGATTATACATATATATATATAATTATATGTATATATATATATATCAAATCAGCAGACAAAAAGCTGCCTGACCCCAAAAAAGTTGGTTCATGTAGTATGCCGCGGTGTTTTCTGATGTTTTTTTCCGATGCTTGTTCGCGATGTTTGCTTTTGGTCTTGAACTTCTTCAGGCTAGCAGTCGACTTCCACACGCCAGGGCCAGAGAGGCATTGCAGTGCTGCAGGATTTTAGGGTGCCAACGAAAAAACAAGCGAACTCCTTGCCCTCCAAAAATGCGTTCTGCTTTGCCTGCCCAAAAATCATAAATACTACCCACCATGCTAAGCATGGCGATTTTTTTATTTTCTGGACTATGGAATTTAGGAGATTTTCCCAACTTTTTGGAACACCCCAACATAAAAGGGGGGTTCCTAAACGGGGACCTCCAAATCATCCATGTTCACAACGGATTTTTTGTTGTGAACCATCCCTTTGGAGGTATGATCCGGTCAGGTGTCGAGCGTTTGGCTCCATCTTGGAGGAACACCATGCCCGGAGCAGTCGGGCCGTCAGCACCAGCAGATGTGGCCGGGGGTGTTTGAAAATAGGGTCTACCTGAGAATAACGACAGAATTTACGTGGCAAAAATCATGAACATTGGGATACCATGAATTTTCAGATTGCTTCAACGTGTTTTCCCCCAGCAGATGGTTTAAGTTGACCAGGGCTCAATACTACCAGCATTCTTGTGGGCTCATCGGTATTTGCATCGCTTGCGAAAATCGCCATGTCTTTGGATTTCACAACTCCGAATTCCAGACCATGACCATGATGTTTCTGTTGGCAAGCATCCAAAACGCAGCTATTGACATGGACCTCACAATGGTAGCATGCTGTGCAATCTAAGCCGACCGCAGTTTATTGGCATAAATTCATATATATTCCATACATAGAAAAACTATGAAGTCATGTCGCAAGCCAAGAAAGAAACACCTCGGACACTGAGAACCCTTGCCACATCCGTCATGTCGTGGGCAGTGAGCTGGAGCCAGTGAGATATGGCGGAGAACGATCCCAAACGGCGAAAGTCTCCTGCTGCGATGAAGATGTCCGAGGATCGATTTTCTTCATGTTGAACGTTTGATCGTTTGGGATTTTCAAAAAATGGTGCTGGGATTTTGACATACCATCCAGATTGGAAGCAGAATGAATTCAAACTAAGCCATTCAGTTCACTGTCTTACAAGTCCCTTTTTGCATGACTTCTGTCTCCTATTAGCGTATCCATCAATGGTAGCTCTTTTAGTATTAAGCCACTATTTTTGGGGGTCACTAATTTGACCCATACACCAAACCTTGTACATGTGCAACATCTAAGTATACAATATGTAACAAATTGTGTATTAGCATGTAATATACATATACGTAATGTGTGTATAATATAGATATACACAGTATAAATATAGCCCTTGATTGGTTTTCCTTTTTCCAAGCTACAGGGCCCAGTGGGGGGATCAACCTTAAAACATGGGCGGATCAAGCTGTGAAAAAAATGGTGCACTGAGGCTTTTAGCTCCGCTCCCTTCTAGTCCCCGCCTTCCACCGGCTTCACCTGCCCTGAGTACCCTCAGTGACCCTGTGCCTCGACCAATCGCGAGATTCCCTGGTGTCTCGTTGTCTCGTTGAAATCGGGGATGACATGGGTATAAGATGGGGAGTCAACAATCTTTAACACTCTTATATAATCATTTTAATCATTTTCATGGGGACACACCATTAACAAAATGGGATAATCTTGACAATCTTTGTTGATGGTTAATGTTGTTAAACCAACCATCATCAACAATCTCCATGAGTTCACCATGCTAAAATGAGATTTTTTAAGAGGATACAATGGGAATTTAGCCAAGCAAAATGGGGGTCCAACGGTCCAACCGGTCAAACATGGTGGCTTTAACTCCATTGCTTGGGTAGATCATGGTTATAATGAATATTTATTGGGATATCAACAACACCAACAATATGAGATTTCAGAAGGGTTTGTCTCAACATGAGCAGTGCTCCAAACCCCTGTTGGTTGATTGGGGTTACATGTTCTACCAAATGTATTGCGGATGATCACTGATCACAATCCATTATGGGAATCCTATGGACCAGCTTACATGGAGATTCACCCCTGCTACACATGGCTGTCTTGATATGAAAATGAGGCTTTGTAACTAGGTTGTTTTTTCACCATGGGATGATGGGACGGAATGGGGTTCCTAATTTTCATACAACCCTACATGATTGAAGGGGAGATAATTGCATATAATTGCATTCTTGAAGAACGCTTTTAGTGTGAACCCACCGGGATCGCATTAGTGTGCAAGCACAACTTTGACATGTGATGACATGCGACGTTTTTTCCTCGATGGACAGCATTAAATTAAAGTAATACCCCAAAGGACAGAGAATCAAATTCCCTATAATTCACTGCTGTTTTAGTAGGATTCGACTGCCTCTTTGGTGCAGCTTGCTAGTGTATCGTAGTTTTAAACATGTTTCAAGCCTAATTCTTCAACGCATGGTTTATAAAGTTGGCCAGCTGGAATCTGATCCACCCAGCTTGGGCGGGTCAAAATCAGCAATCCCTCAAAAATTGTTCGGTTTATAGTGGAAATTCACCAAATTTAAGTGTTTGCTATAATAGTTATAAATAGAACTTGTCATAGCCAAAAATAGTTCTATAACTATAATCACCTACTATTTTTGTTTGACCCATCCCGGTTTCCAGTTTTTGCCAGGAAGTGGCCGAGTGGTGGTCTACAGACCACATGGCTTTAAGTTGGCCAGCGCTGCGGCATTTGTTACCGGCCGTGCAGGAAATGCAGAAGTTATCCGGCTGCACATTTCAAATGAGGATGGCATGGATAGGAACCTACCATACCATATTTGTTGTATATCATATATGGGGGTATGAACATCCAGCTATATATATATATACCAGCTATTTTGGGATGAATCAGTTCTGGTTTTTGATTGGATAACATTTCAGAACCTTAAAGTCCTAGCGAGTGTCTGCAAAGTTTTCAGGTATTTGGCAGAGTGGCAACAAGCCTCCAAAGATGCCTATTGGCAGCGGAAGTCTGGCAAGACGGTGCTGTCTGTCTTGATTTGTCACAGTCCCTCGCTTCGCACAAGTCACGTTTTTTTTTTGGACATGAGGATTTCGAAGTCAAATTAGGTATGTGATGCTACGTAGACGTATTATGATGTATTTATATAATTGTAATTACACGAAACCCCAACAGACCTCTATGTTTAGATGTGCAACCGGAAAAGGTGGTTTAAAGTTTTAACCGTCCAAACAGGGCTCTTTTTGAGCTTCCAGGTTTTTCGACACAGTTCCTTACCTAACATCTCCCAACATCTCCCCTCCCATTCCTTACGAAGATGTAGCCCTTCCATCGAGACTTGGCCTATTTTTGAGGTGACGACCATCACGAGGCGCCGGCGTCGGAAAATTTTCGCGTTTTCAGAGGCATGAACACCGAGGCGCCGGAGAGCCGAAACCAGAAAGCACCATGGTTTCTGAGGCTGTTTACTAGGAAGGAATTGATGGTTATCAATGGTTATCAATGGTTATCGATGGTTATCGATGGTTATCAATGGTTATTGATGGTTATCGATATTTATCGATGGTTATCAATGGTTATCAATGGTTATCGATGGTTATCAATGGTTATCAATAGTTATCAACGGTTATCAATGGTTATCAATGGTTATCATGCAATGGTTATCAGTGGTTATCAATGGTTATCAATAGTTATCAATGGTTATCAATGGTTGTCGATGGTAATCAATGGTTATTGATGGTTATCGATGGTTATCAACGGTTATGAATGGTTATCAATGGTTATCGATGGTTATCAATGGTTATCAATAGTTATCAATGGTTATCAATGGTTGTCGATGGTTATCAATGGTTATTGATGGTTATCGATGGTTATCAATGGTTATCAATGGTTATCAATGGTTATCGATGGTTATCAATGGTTATCACTAGTTATCAATGGTTATCAATGGTTGTCGATGGTTACAATGGTTATTGATGGTTATCGATGGTTATCAATGGTTATCAATGGTTATCAATGGTTATCGATGGTTATCAATGGTTATCAATAGTTATCAATGGTTATTGATGGTTATCAATGATTATTGATGGTTATTGATGGTTATTGATGGTTATTGATGGTTATCAATGGTTATCAATGGTTATCAATGGTTATCAATGGTTATCAATGGTTATCGATGGTTATCAATGGTTATTGATGGTTATCGATGGTTATCAATGGTTATCAATGGTTATCAATGGTTATCGATGGTTATCAATGGTTATCAATAGTTATCAATGGTTATCAATGGTTGTCGATGGTTATCAATGGCTATTGATGGTTATCGATGGTTATTGATGGTTATCAATGGTTATCAGTGGTTATCGATGGTTATCAATGGTTATTGATGGTTATCAATGGTTATCGATGGTTATCAATGGTTATCAATGGTTATTGATGGTTATCGATGGTTATTGATGGTTATTGATGGTTATTGATGGTTATCGATGGTTATCAATGGTTATCAATGGTTATCAATGGTTATCAATGGTTATCAATGGTTATCAATAGTTATCAATGGTTATCAATGGTTGTCGATGGTTATCAATGGTTATTGATGGGTATCGATGGTTATCAATGGTTATCAATGGTTATCGATGGTTATCAATGGTTATCAATGGTTATCAATGGTTATCGATGGTTATTGATGGTTATTGATGGTTATTGATGGTTATCAATGGTTATCAATGGTTATCGATGGTTATCGATGGTTATCAATGGTTATTGATGGTTATCAATGGTTATCGATGGTTATCAATGGTTATCAATGGTTATCAATGGTTATCGATGGTTATCAATGGTTATTGATGGTTATTGATGGTTATCAATGATTATTGATGGTTATTGAAGAGTTCCTGGATGTTCCTGGGTCATTTTCTCAGAGCAATTGAGTCCTATAGAGTCCTATGCACTTTGTCGATGTTTATGCGGTTAGTCTGCAAAAAAAAACAACGGACTCTAGTCTGATTTTCCATCCCAAAACTGGGCTTATGCTCCCACTTGCTTTCTTTCTAATGAGGGCCAAGATGGCAAGGTGGCAAAAGCTACCAGCTATTCCTACTTATGGTTGGTCAATCTTCCCAATTTCTTTGGATGTTTTGTTGTTTACAACCCAGTCATGCTCCAAATCTTTACAAGGTAAACGCTGTTCCCTCTGTCGATAACACTGACCACCAGTATTGCCACTATTTCGGATTCTAGTACTTGGCCTAAACACTGGCCTGAAAAAATGCCGACTAGCTAGTCAAGCAGATTTGTTGTGCGATCTGGGTGTCTGAAAACGGGGCACTCATATGAAATTGCAATTTTGTGTCTTTGTCGGGTTTTCCATCTTAGGGCAGTGCCCGAAGTATACCGGTAATTTTAGAACATATTTATATTTTAACCATGGAGTCAAACAGTCAAACCTGCCTGGTTATAATATATATATATATACATATGTATATATACATATATATATACATATATATATATACATATACATATACATACATATATATATACATACATATAATATATATATACATATATATATAGGGCTAACATGAACTAAGCCATGGTTGTTAGCACCCAATGCCATGCCGTGGCCTGGCTGCAAGGTGAGCTTGCCAGCGGGCTCCTTTTGTGCTGAGCGCGCAGCAATCGCCCGCAGCTCGACGGCTTGGGAGAAGAGCTTCGGGATGAAACGACTGAAACGACCCTTAAATACGGGATGAACATCAACAGAACTGCTGATTTGAAAAACAAGAATAGCTTTTTAAGAACATGATATGTCATGTTATGTTATGTCTCCACTTACGTTTTTTTTTTTAGCCAGTTGTAGCCCAAAAAGTCTAGCCTTCAGCAATCCGCAGCGATCCGCTAGGTGCTGCCAGTGATTTCGTCCATTCTGGAGACATTAGTACAATCGCGACCTTGGATCCAACCGCTTCTTGGCGAAAACACGTTCTTTGATCCTTGGTGGTGAAAGGTCAAGTAAGAAAAGAGTTGAAATCTTTGAAATAATATATATGATATATATATATATAATTAATATAAATATTATATATTAGATATATATATATATATAATTAATATAAATATTATATATTAGATATATATATATAATTATATATATTATATCTATATCTATCTTACTATATAACTATAAGATAAAGGTCATCCATCCAGTGACTCAGATCTTGGATCTTCAGATTCGATGCAGATCAACCTGGGCCCTTCCTGGGCGCTGAGGATAAGATGAATCCGCTTTGGCCCTGCGAGGCTCAGAAACTCAGAGACTCAGAATGAAAAGTGCTTGAAAAGTGCATTGAAAATATTGAAAAGTGCAAGAAATTGATAGAAACTGCAGCTATGAGATGAACAGAGTGGAAAATCGCCTCATTTCGTTTTGATATGTCGGCTTGTTTTGAGATGGCCCCAAGACTGTTCAAGCTGGGTCTTAAGCCCATTTTATTCTCATCAATTGTTGGTTTTTAATTATCTCATTTGATTCCCATGATATTCCCATGGCATTCCCATCTGGTCCTGGTCGCTGCTATGTTTTTTTGGGGGGCACCGCAGGTGTGTCAGAGTTGGCTTTCGAAGCTCAAGCAGCAGCGACTTGGCCCGTGGTACCCATTACATATTCCTACTGTGGATGGTTGGGAAATCCTGCACCAGTTGATGGTTTATCCCATTATTTTGTTCGGGTTTCAACCATCCTTTTGGTGGTGCAGGATTTCGCAACCATCCACAGTATTACGTATGGTTGTCATGATCTTTGTTATTGTTAATTCTCCATGTGCATGCATATTGTATTGCAATATATTACTAATATTTATATTATGTTGCATGTCCTATTTTGCAGAATGACACATCAACCGATGTCATCATCAGAGTGACCGGTTTACGAATAATGACAAAGTTCATTATGATATTACTGACTCCGACAGCAGCAAACAAATGTGCTGTTTAACATGTGCTCACTCTTGATTCACCTGATTTAATGAAAAACCATCCACAGTGTGTTGTTAGATGGCCAAGACCAAGCAAGCACACCATATCTTTCATGACACAGTTGTTCCACGATTTTGATTTTGAGATCCAGATGATGCGTACTTTTCCGAGTCTTCGTCCAATCTTCCTGAAATCCCTGATTTCAGGAACGAAAACATCGCTGTGATTGCCTTTCAATCGATTGAGTGCAGGCAGTTTGCAGTGAGAATCTTGGCAACGCTCCACATGCTCCAAGCTCTAGTGGAAATGATAGCCACTGGATTTTCCATCGCTGATTTCACGGTGATTTCATGGAAAATCACCATTTTTCATGGGAAAATCGAGGACTCAACGACAAGCTGCTGGAGCCCCCCGCCATGCTGCCCTCGCCCAACGAAGCCCTGAGTGGTTCGCCGCTGTTGGACTTAGTGGAGCTGGCCGAAGGCGTGAGGGAGCCAAGGGTGAGGGATAGGACATGATAGGACCTTTGATATGGATTAAAATGACAAAAACCCTGTGAAATCCCTTTGAAATCTAACATAGCAATGTAGAACACCAAGTTTTAAGAGGTAAATCAGCTGCAAATGGGTCATCAATTCCATTGTCATGGTAGATTGCCAATACCGGGTATACCATATATTTTTTTGGGATGAACATCCATATTTTTTGGATTTTACCAGTTATTTTGGTGACATAAGGGTACATAAGGGATGCAGGATCTTGTTCTGCCCAGGATTGAGAGAGGTGTTTCTTCTACTCCAGAAAAAAAAAACTCATAATATGATATTGTTCTTATTTTTGATGATTAAAGTCTTCAATTCTCCAGAAACACTCATTTCACCAGAAATCATCTCATTCTCATTCTTGTGTCAGGCACTTCAGAATATCCTTGGGATTGCAAGGAGGTCGTGTACGTACCTTGGCTGATCTTGTCGTCTCAGCTGTTCCCTCCACGAAAAAACCCGACATCACAGGTTGATGGTGCGTGGAACTTCTTGCACGCTGGCCACCAGCGCATTTTGAAGGCAGCGCAGCTCAACATGTAACGCAAGAGCTGAAGGGCCGCTACATTGTTTTATTTTCGAGCACATTTCAATATCTTGGCAACAACATGTTCAAGCATAAGAATTTGATCGAAGTTGCACGTCTATACTTCCTGCAGTTTCTGCAGTTCACTGCCATCTGCCAGGAAGCCAAAGCTCGAGGCTCTCATGTTCTCGTGGGGGTGCATTCAGATCATACATTGCAACTTGGCGAAACGCGCTGCAGACTGTCCAAATATACTCAGATCTTCCCAGCCTTTTTCAGGGATTGTTTTGGGTGTGTACACCCCCCAAGAGGAATGGTGTTTTTGTCATTGATTCTTGTTTAAAATCCTATCCAACCCATCAGTTACGATGATTCTGCCAGCTGCCACAGCTTGATCTTCGGCAGGAACGAAGTCTTCGGCTCCAAGAGCCACGAGGACTTCGCAACACGAGTGGGGCGAATCATTCAGAACCGCAATGTGTTGCTTGGAGCAAACGAACCGAGAAGTTTCAGCTGAAGCGCTTACGATCGATGAAGAATCCGGGAAAGACATGGAAAGATCATCCCCAGCATTTTCGACAAAACAGTGGACTCTTCAGAGAAGTTTTCGACTCTGATCTTTTCAGGGCTGGGAAAAGAATCTTCAAATGTGCACGGACCAGCATTTGACCGGAAATTGAAGATGGATAAAACATTATCAACAGCTATTATACCATATTATACCATATTATACCATATTATACCATATTATACCATATTTATGCAATTTTCTTACCATTTATACTTATACCATGTGTATACCATATTTGAGTGATTCTTCACATCCATAAATCGCAACGAACGCCGGCCCCAGGTCGTTCGTTCTGAGGGATGCGCCATGGAGGATCTCCAAGGATCGCGAAGCGGTGATCAGGGGAACATCAAAAGCTGCTATTATGGTGTTGGTGATGGCTAATAATGGTTAAGAGTGGTTAATAGTGGTTAATAGTGGTTAATAGTGGTTAATAGTGGTTAATCATGGCCAATAATGGCCAATAATGGCCAA
>Ga0126342_10006214_pt1 | contig 21122 bp, 15 predicted proteins | sample Cyp1metagenome_FD_92528 | JGI IMG/M metagenome (GOLD analysis project Ga0126342, IMG submission 92528) | Coral microbial communities from Lord Howe Island, Old Settlement Bay, Australia - Cyphastrea 1 metagenome | ecosystem: Host-associated > Invertebrates > Cnidaria > Coral ...
GAAAATACCTTGGGGTCTCTGATTCTATAGATGCATTTTCGGAAAGGGGGGTCATGTCCTCCTGATTTATCACTATAAAATTGTCAACACCAACCCTTTCACTTAATACAAAGGGGGATGTATAAAGATGTTCTTTCATTGTTTCTCGCGTCAGATTTTCGTTAGACTTGTCGTCGGGTGCCTTGTGGCAAAACGTTTTGCCACAAGATTTTGCCACAAAAAATGTCAAAATTTCATCCAAATTTTCGTCGAAAATTCATCAAACTTGAGTTGAAGCAACGAAATTTTTGACGAAATTTTCACGATCATTTTTGTGTGGCAAGAGGTTTGGCAAAATGGATTGCTATGAAAGCTCCAACGAATCTTCAACGACCCCTATTGCAAATCATGAGCAGTACCGTCACAATATATATAGTACTATATATTAAGCTACTACGATACAGATTCGATAGTCCTGCAACAACTTAGAACTCGGGCCCGCTTTGGCAGCCCTTGTCAAGGTGGTGGCCCCTCTAAGTTGGTTGCTTGTACCTATGTTTTGAACATATTCGGTGACTATTGGTCTTTGACCTTCTTCGCAGAGTAGATTGTCACTTTGGGAACACAGATTCAATCATTCCCCGCATTTTTTGAGTGTATGGTTGCTGGGTCACATCACTATTTTGTCATATTTTGTCCCATTTCAGGAAATCACCCATGTGTGCGTTTATGTGCGATGATCTGTTGGTCAAACCCCCATGTTGAACGCCAGACTTGCAGCAGCTTTGTTGCTGGTTACATGCCAAGTTTTGCTGATTACATCATGCGAGACACCGAGTTGTGTCAACTCCCCTGTTTTTTGCCGAGGAGTTTCGAGTTCGCATGTGTAAAAATTTCCGATTCACATCATTCTGCTTAAGTGAAATCTACAATTTTGGTTTGATCCACCAAAATTCAATGTGTGTGCTCGTAAAGTTCTATTTTTGAATGGTTCGATCCAACATTTCTGGTGCCAAAATCTATCTAATTCATTCAAATTTTGGTGCTTCACGTCTATTTTGTTCGGCTTTACCCAGGGCATTGTGAAACATCCACTTAACATATCCCATCAAATTATCCTACTTCAAACATCTTCAAACTATAAGTTTTCCCAAGACATGTTCCAAAATATTTTTCCCAATATCCACATGTTTTCCCCCTAATGTTGTATCCTGATTAGTGTGTACCCCCCTGTCCTAAACAATACCTATACTCTCTTGAAACTTGTGCGCCAAAAAAATGTTCCCCAGGAAAGGAAAAACGCAATGAAGTAAGGATTTCAAGTGGCTACAATTGAAATCTAACTAAAACTTATTTTGCCGATGAACTTGTGATATTTGTAGTACTTGTAGTACTCCAAGAGTACCTTGTAGTACTTGTAGTACCTTGTAGTGAGTGGGGTTCAGCATGTTGATTGCGTTACCTTTTCCACCTTAAGCTGTTTATTCAAAGTGTGCTAAGGGAAAAAAAAGAGAAAGAGAAAGGGAAAGAGAGAAAGATAAAGAGAAAGAGAAAGACGAAGAGGAAGAAGAAAAGAAACAGGAAGAGGAAGAGGAAGAGGAACAGAGAGAGAGAGAGAGAAAGAAAGAGGAAGAGGAAGGGGAACAGGAAGATAAAGAGCAAAACATTTGTAAAATGTTTTTCTTTCTTCTCTCGGCTCTAGGATCAGCTCTGGAAAAGTTTGCTGCAATTGTGAACCCCGAGAGCAAACCTACTAAAGTTAAGTGGACCCTCTCATGGCCCAGTGCCTTGGAAATTTGTGGAAAAATTGTTCTTTAACTGTTCAATAAGGGTTTAATAGTTGGTCTGATTCTTTTTGGAAAGGCTTGGACTTTGAACTTGGCAATTGCTTTTGTAAAAGGTTTTACTTTCTTGGCTCCAGGATCAGCTTTGGAAAAAAAACGCTGCAACTGTGAAACCTGAGAACAGACCTACTAAAGTGAACTGGACCCTCTCATGGCCAGGTGCCTTGGAAATTTGTTCCTTAATAAGGGTTTTATAAGCGGTCTGATTCTTTTGGGACAGGGAGACAAGGAATAATTTTTCAGAAAAACAAAGTTCAGATTGTTTACACGAACATGTTTTTTGACTAAAAACATTGCACCCCCAAGATTTCTTGCCACAATAGCGAACCTGCCAAACAGCGCATGGGTTCATAATAAGTTGTTTTATTTGGCACAATAGCGAACCTAGCTACTAATCAGGATACAAAATGAAAATCCACTTGAACAATATAGTAAGCACATATTTTCCCGACATGTTTCTCCATCTTTTCCCAGATCCTGTGAGTTTTTCCATGCAAAAAAAATAACAACGACTGTACCCTCTCGTAATTTAACGTAGCTATTCTGAAAATGGCCCGTTTATAGTTGATTTACCTATTAAAGATGGTGATTTTCCAGTTCGCTGTTTCTATGTTTACCGGGAAAGCCGAGGAATTCCAGACGTTGAAAGAGGAGAAGGAACGGATGAGGCAACGGGGCGCCTTGCGCACGCAGCGCACGGCAAAGGACCTGGCGGATCTGTTGATCGGTGCCTTGGCTGGAGCGGGGATGGGCAGTGACGGTTTCATCCCCATGGGTTATAGTTACCATTAAATATACAAGGGGAGGCCCCCAAACGATAGCTAAGTTGGTTTATAACTAGGTGAATTCTATGGTTTATGGTAGGTATAACTATAGTTGCGGGGGGGGGATTATAAACCAGCTTACAACTAGGGGCCCCCCGCATTGTAGACATGATAATTTAACCAACAAAGGGATTGTACCAACTGGATTTATAGGGATAATTTTATGGGATTGTTCCAACTAATTATAATACCTATAGGATGATTTAATACGAAATAGGGGATTGTACCAACGAATTTCCCATTTATGCTAAATATGATCAACTGCAGCGGAACCGTTAGATAAGAACCGATCAAGAATTTTCCAGCCTACCCTGGGATTCTTTAGTGCTATAGGTGGAAAACATGGGAATTATGAACGAGGGTACCCTCAAGTTTTTGACGGGTTAGTTCTTAAGGGGTTCAGACGGTGAGGGCTTTGCAAATTCTTAGTAATTAATTTCCCAATTTAGAATCATGTGGCAATAGTGCCTCCAGAGACAGCTCTGCAAGCAGCGAAGCGCGAAGAAGAACCATGCCAGGGATTGAAAGTTCATTTTGGCGTGGTATTAGGTTGCAAAGGAGGTGGGGAGGGGAAGAAAAAAAACAATTACTGTAGGTCCCGATGCTTTTTTAATTAACGGGCCCAAAATAAGGTCTGGTGGTTCGAGCCGAAACTTGAGCCAAAGGCTATGGACGACGTTTTAGATATTGCTGGTGTCATGACCTTCACCAAGCACAACAGGTTTTTGCATCTGAACCGTGATCCCCATGTGGAGTACAACTGTTGCAGCATCTTACAAGTGATTGCAGCCGACAAGACCGCCTAATCGTATAAAGTCAGCTTCGCCTTGTTGCCGACCTGGGCCAAGCAACAGTAGAAGCCAGCCGCGCCATCTCAGCCGGCAACTACAACACCCAGATCTGCTCCACCTTTTGCGAAGGGTGGTCGAAAAAGGTGAAAGCCGTTTCAGCTCTTATCACTACAAAGGCAAGACAAAAGGGAAGCAGCGCTTTGAACAGCGCATCCCTAAAGATATCCAAGATGCAGGTGGGACAGCTCAGGCTGTTGTGTTTAGAATTCTTCACCGTGTTGGGGTTCGAATCTCTGTGGCGCTGGCGACTTGCTTGCTTCTTGCATGCTTGCTTCTTGCCTTCATATATATATAATATATACATAATACATATATATATATATATCAATAATCAATGTTTGGTATATTGATACCCGTTAAAAACCTGTGGCTAGAATTCCCGGGTACCCTAGGGTTCTTATTTCAACTAGCTGACAGAAAGGGTTGAATCCAGCAATCCAGCCCCTGAAGTTGTTATTGGATTAGGTTCTTAAACGGTGGTTTCACTGTAGTTGGTACGGTAGTAGATAGGATGATTCGTATATAAACTGTTTTTTGCTCTTGATTGGTTATCGACTTAATCATTAATAATAGGGGGGTCTGTGTGGATATAGTTGATAAATGATGGTTGATTGGTGGTTGTGAAATAGGGAGTTTTACTACCTGGGTTAGCGGTTATGAATTAGCCCTTTTTGGTGATTTAGTTAGTTTTTAGCTAGTAGTTAAAGTCGTGAGTTTTTTGTCATAGTTATTCATTAGTTGTAGTTAGTCATTACTTATAGGTCTTGAATCTGGCCAACAACAAGAACTCACAATTCCCAAAAAAACTGAAACTGTTTAATTTCTTTATTGCTCCCTTTTTCAAAAATGCAAACAAAAACATGCCCGCTGAACCACCTTGGAACCACAAAAGACAATGATATACGCCCCTTAACAAAGTCACACATCTTTTGTGTGAATTTGGGGGTGCATACACTCAGTTCTTAACCTTATTTAACCTTGAAAATCCCCTCAAAAGTAAATTACTTGATGTTTTTTCTCTCAGCACTTTTGAAACAGCAATTCCTTTAGCTGAACCAGACAACCTCATAATGGCGGGCCATCCAAAATAAAAAATAAAATAATCTAAATCCATTTGCCCTTACTTGTTTCTGGTTCAGCTGAAGCATTTGAACACTTTCCTTTTCAAAGTTGGACCTCTTTGAAGCTGGCCTGAAAACATTGAAAGCTCAAAATGAAGTAAGCAATTAGTTCAGCAGTACTTGTTTTTAAAACATGTATGTGTGTTCAATTAGGTTGTTTTTTGGCAATTCTGAAAGGGGCCCAACCTGACAAATATGTATTCGTTTTCAATTCGGCAATTGGCGGGGTCCTTGATTGGGCGATTTGTTCGGCAATACTCATTGTCCAGAGTCCCCAAAAGTATGCCTGGCCTTAATTGTAATGTTGGTTCCTGATTAGTGTGAGGTCCCCCCCTCTAAACAATATCTGGACTCTCTCTAAAGTGGAAAGTCAAAAAAATTCTTCCCAAGAGAAAAACAAATCCTCACTTAAGTAAGGATTTCAATTGGCTACAATTAGTACTTGTAGTACTTGTAGTACCTGTAGTTTTTTGAGAAAAAAATCTGCCTCTCAGCAATTACAGCTTGTTTTTTTCAAAAAAAAAAGCTCTCCCATTTTTTGCCACAAAATTGAACCCTCCAAACAATACATGGGTTTCAGAATAATTTGGAAAAATTGCCACAATAGCGAACCTAGCTACTAATCAGAGACCGACATTATTTGGATGCAAAGTATGTTTGAGGGGTGGGTTTAATAATTAGATATGGCCAATTATTATAAAGGTATATGTACAGATACATATATACTTTTGCCTAGATACACGGGTTTGTCTCAACATGATACCCAAAACCCCAATTTTACATGAAGAACAAAACAATAAACGATGGAACGAATGGGGTTCCGATTTTTCGGTTCTATCTTGGGTTCTGAGTCGACGTGCTGCGATGTCACCACCACCATTTTGAAATTATCAATCGTTGTTCAACTGGCGGTTTTGGTTAACCCACAATGACGTGATCAAAAAAAAAAGGAATAATGATGATGTTTTTCCCCTATGAACACTGCCACAAATTGGGGTGGTCAAGCCCCCCATTTTCATACCAATTTTAACCGTAATTTATACACCCGGTATCCCGCGGAGGCAATGCCACCGAAAAGGAAACTAAAGTTCCAAAGTCCTCGAAGAGTGCTGCAGCCAAAGGTCTCTTGCCATTGGCTGCTGGGGTTGGGCACATAAGGACGACTAGTCTGACAGATGTTGGAATTTCAACATAGCTCTGGAGCATACCCAAAGTCACTCTAGAAATGAAAGGAATCCTTCCGTCAGTATCCATAAACTATATTAATATATATTAATCATGTTCTCAGATAAACCGCATATTTATAGATGTCTTCACATTAACACCTCCATTTCTAGTGGATTTTCCATTTCCATGTTTGATTGCTTGGGAGTACGTCTGGAAAGAAGTTCTTGAATCTACAGGTTCTGTAGTTAAGACTGTACGATGCTTGGCTCAGAATTGCAGCACGTCGAGGCTAAGCCAATCACGGAATGCCAACATGTTTGAGTTTCTTAGGATTTTGACCGCAAACATTCACTACTTTCTCAACCAAGAAGTCGAAGGTCCAGCATTTGAAGTGTTTTTACTATAGGTTCCTAGTCGTGATTTGCATAGTTTGCTTTCAAGGTATTTCAGCAATTTCGAATCCTTTTTTAGAAAACCGTGCCTTTTAGTTCAGTGGTGATAAAACATCAACTTCCATAGCGTGCCGTAGCTCGCGCCTTCAATAGGTTCCATCGAAGGGTGGGCCAAACAAGACGAAGAAGAACCGCGCTACAAGAGTGCCACGGGACGCGACGGGCGTTGTTTTGAGGTGTGGCAACAAAAATCCCAGGAAAACAGGGTTATGATATGGCACTCTGATGAACCATGATACACAAACCAAAAAAACTATGGTTTATGTAAATTGTCCCTTAAACCAATCCATTGAATGATATGTTCTGTATATACAGCGTATACTGGACACGGATTTTTCAGCAATTGTCACGAACAAGCCCAAAAAAATCAGATGGTTTATCATCATCGCTTCCATTGAAATTGATTTCTGCATGGTAAATCTCAGCATTTCTGGAGAGCTCCTGCCGTGCCATCCGTTTCATCCAGGCATTGAAGGTTTTAGCCGCTTGGAAGCCGATGGCCGATGATGTAGGTACTTCAACGTATTTGGCTTACAGGTCATCAACTATTACCAGTAATTCAATAGGATGCCACAAATTGGCCATAGCATTTCAAACATCAATGATAATCTAATAATCCCAATATCTGATATATCTGGTTAACAATAGAATACCAGTAGTACCGCACAAGGTGGTGGCGGAAGTTTCAAAAACAGGAAACCTATAGGAGAGGTTAGTTGTTGTGAATCGCGGATGGCAGAGCGAATCCGCTGATGGACCGAAGGGTGGTTGAAGCTGTGTTTTTTGGAGTGGTTGCAATGGTGGCAGAGGTCAGGTCACCCGCAACTGCTGGATGTAGTGCGGTGTAGCGCAGCTGTAGTTGCAGTTGTAGTGTGGTGTAGTGGAGTTGTAGTTGTAGCTGTGGTGTGGTGTAATTAGTGTAGTGTATTGTGTTGTACTGTAGTGTTGCCTACTGTTGTGTGGTTTAGTGTAGTGTAGTCTAGTGTAGTGCAAGGTAATGTAGTTGTAGTTGTAGCGTGGTGTAGTGTAATTAGTGTAGCGTTGCGTAGGGCAATGTAGTGTTAGCTACAATTTTAGTTGCAGCTGCAGTTGTTGTTGTTGTTGCTGCAGCTGTAGCGTAATGTAATGTAATTAGTGTAGCGTAGTAGTGTTATGTAATGTAGTGTAGTTGTAGTTGCATTTGCATTTGTAGCTGTAATGTACTGCAGTGTAATTAGCGCAGTGTAGTGTAATGTGGTGTAGTTGATGTTGTTGTTGCAGCTGTGGTAGTAGTAGTTGTGTAGTTGTAGTGTAATTGGTGTTGTTAGTGTAGTGTAATGTAGCGTAGTTTATTTGTGTTTGTAGTTGTAGTTGTGGTTGTAGTGTAGTGTAATGTAGTGTAGTGTAGTGGTAGTTGTCGTTGTAGTTGTCTATCAATCTATCTATCTGTCTATCTGCAATCTGCAAGCTTGAAAACGAAGCAATTCTGCGAGATTTCCTCAACTTTTGAACTTGATAACGCCAAAAAGGAAGCAATCCTGCGAGACTCCTCAATTTTTGAAGTTGGCAATATGAAAAACGAAGCAAGTTTGCAAGACGTCCTCAAGTTTTGACGTTGGCAACAGCAAAAACGAAGCAATTCTGCGAGACTTCCTTCAATAATGGAAAGTTGAATGCAGAGCTGACGGCCTCGTGCCAATGCGTTTTGCATGTTTGTCCAGCCCATGTCTCTGAAGTATTGCGCCTGCCACGAAAAAGATCGAAAAAGCGATGTCAGGTCATACGAAGTGCTGCACCTGTCACGCAAAATCATCTTCCCAAAACTAACGATCTGATGCTCCAAAATGCAACCCTCTCAGGAAATCAGCGCCCGGACCTCCTAACATCTCTGATGAACATGTCTCTTGTACTGCGCCTGCCACGCGACATTGCATCTTTCCAGATCCCCTTCAAATGTCCCACGCTTGCCATCGTTTTTGGAAACGCTACAAAACCCTCACGCTTTCCTCACTTTTGATACAGTGCACAATCCCTTGCGCCTGCCACGCGAAACGACAACTGAACGCCCAAAAGTGGTCCAAACATGTGGTGTTTTTAACATTTTGACTTGGCGATGTGCTTCGCGCCGCAACGGGGTGCACTTTTTCGACATCTCAACTTCCAAAAGTGGTGTGTTTTGTGCATTTTGACTTGGAAATGTGCTTCGCGCCGCAACGGCGTGCAGCCACATGGCTCCGCACCCGCCGCTTTAGCAAGCCTACTTTTTGACCCTCCGGAGCCACAAATCATTGGAAAAAACACAGTGTTTCGCGACTTTTCTAACTTTTTTTGCGCACCTGCATCTTCTTTCTTCTCACTCTTTCTCTTCTCTGATCTTCTCTCTTCGGCTCTTCTCCTCTCTGACACTCTCCCCGCCTCTGCTTTTCCATCTGTTCATGCTGTCGGAAGTGTGACTTCTAAACTTCCTTCGATAAAAAAAATATGTGTATATATATATATACACATTTCATATTATAGATATATATGTATATATAGTTACTTGCATATATATTTTTATATAGTTATATACATATATATTTTTCCTGGTCACGATACTTCTAGAGACTCTGATCGTTTCAGCTGGACTTTTGCGGTTTTAGCATCTTGTGTGGTTTCTTGACCGGGGCATGATTGCCGTTCAATCCCATTGTGGTTTCGTATCTCCTTTAAGTTGACTACAATGGAACAGACATGCCCCCAGCTGCTGACTTATCACCACGTTAAAATGAATTCATTGGAGACACAGCCCAAACTGGTTGCGGTTCCTAAAATGTTTGCTCACTTCCATTCACTTCCTCCCTGGTTTTTGCTTCCCATTTTTGCCAGTCTCATTACCGTGGCCATGGTATTTCCCGTTTTTTTTTTGTGCGGGAGCATTTGCTGCAAGAATTCATCCCTAAAACTATGGGGTTCAATGTGTTTCAATACTAAAATGGATGATTTGGGGGTACCCCTATTTCAGGAAACCTCCACATCCCAACTCATGGGTCTTATTCCACCATGGTTAAGTTTTACCCCAGTAGTAAACCCAACTAAACCACCATGGTATCACCATGCTGGTTGTATGTCCCGTTCCCGGCCCGTCATATCCCAATTATTAGTCCAACAGCGGTTCCTTCGCATCATTCCATTTCATACATCCCATTAAATTACTGTATAATGTTTTTCTGGTAAAATTAAAAGAATTGATGGTAAATATAGAGGTCATACCCCCAGTCGTCAGCCCAACTGCACCCGTTTAAAACAGAGCTGAGGTACGTGGTCATTCCAGTCAGTTCTGGGGGTCGAAGTTGCGAAGCTGGGCGCTGGAAGAATCTTTGGTGAGCTGGTCTCTTGACTCATTTTGACCCAGTTCTTTGGAGATATCTGAAATGTTTTTGGTCAATGTGAACTGGTAAAATGCATGTTATTTTCCAGTCCTTATGACATTAAGGACTGGTAGAATAAGGACTGGTATATCTTTGATCAATAATGTTCTATTTTCCAGTCATTCTAGATATTCAGGTACAACCTTTGGTAAATAATGGACTATAATGACTATAATCAACGAGGCGGATCTAGCCAATCATCCTCCGATCCAAAATTGGGTGACGTTTGGTTGAAGCTTGGTTGGGTAGCGGATCATATCCGGCATCAAACCGTCATTATAAACATGGTTTTTGGATGTGTTTTTTTTGTTTGGCCATGTTCGCCCTCTCTAGTTTAACCGTTTACTGTAATGCTTTATTTGTTATGGGGGAGTATGCATACCGAGCTCATGGCAGGCGATCAAAAATGAGCCACTTCAGTTAACTTCAGTTGGTAATGAATCTGTTCGCTAAACTCTTTTCGTTTGGTTTTAAACCAGCCTTGGGTCCATGTTTACCCTGCCAAGCTTCTCCTCAGACACCATCAGCATCCAGAGGCTTTGCAAACCAATCATGCCAGAGCAGCCAGCATCAAATGCTTGGAAGATACCGCCTTTCTGCGGATCCCCTATGCGACCTATCAGGCACCACCTTGGGACGTGGTTGTTATTTGGTGTTCATGAAGCCTTCTTGGTGTCTTCGCTTCTTCTTCTTGGATTACTTGGTGTGAAAAACGTCGTGGTTGTTTCGTTGTGGGTATTGCCAGTTTGGTTGCTGGAGATCTGACTTGATCAGAAGAAATCCAACATATATAATCATACATATTTACATATATATATATACAGACATCATAATGATAGTAATAATAATGAATATTTAATGAATACTTAATACTAATAATTCATAATTCACAATAATAATAGTAATAATAAATAATAATACTTAGGAATAAATCCAATAATAAATCATTATAATTATACTTATATATATATAAATATATATATATATATGTTAATTCAAATAATTCATGGACCCAATATATTTATTTTTTTAGATCCATCCCCGAGAACGTTCTTCCGGTCCGGCGTTTTTTGGTCCACGGCAGGCGGTTGTAAAGGACATCTTTGAAGGTTTGCGGCTAAAACAGGAGCCTGGGCTTGTGACTTGGGGAATTGAGTACTTTCTTCCGATTTTCTATGTGGACCACTTGGTGAATCTTGAAGGATTCATGGGAGAGGTCCCTCAAAATGGGAAGTCAAAATGAGGATTATATTCCTCTAAAACATCATTTTACTATCCAATCAAATGTGTATATGTCAAGTTTTGAACGGCTGCATTTCCAGATACACGAAGTGAAACAGGCAGGTGGAATGGCTAATCGCCACCAAGACTTGGAGGATCATCACAGTGAGAAAGTAATGTGGCTAATACCCTCTGGTAAACATACAAAAAACTACGGAACACCACCATCTTTTATGTGTAAATCAACTATTTATATGGCCATGTTCAAAAGCTATATTAGTTCTATAAATGGCCATGTTCAACAGCAAACTGTTAGTTTACCGGAGGGCAACCATAGGTAGTTCACCCATGATGTGATAGTTAAGAACCCTACCATTGACTCCCCAGAATGGCCCGTTTAATTTCAGCCCGAAAACAGTTGCCATTAGCATGAGGCAAAGCCAACAATAAACCATGATGTCAACCCCGGATTGATAAACCATGGTTTATTAATTAGGGGGGTACTCCTCCAATAGTCATTTCATCCAATACTTTTTTATGGTATCCCCCCAATTAGTCACAGCCGTGTTTACGAGCTTTAAATTCATCCAGGGTTGACATTACTAGTCTTAACCAACCAGTTGGGATGATGAAAAATCATCCCAGGACTCGAATTTCAGTATCTAAAAATGGCACTGGGTTTACCTCTGGCATCTGTAAAAATCCAGGAAAAATCACATAAATTATATTTTTTTGACACAACTATGGAAAATCGTAATTTGAATCTGGTTGGTAAATCATCTCTTTCTATGGGCCATTTTCAACAGCAAACTGTAACAAATTACCAGAGGGTCGCAGCCTGGGAAAAAAAACATGCCCCCCCCGAAATTGCTGCAGAAATGGGCACACCAATACACCAAAAATGCATCAACATGTAGCAATATGAAAATATCACATAGTCCCACTGATATTCCGTTCATATTCCATGAATACCCCATTATAATATATATATATATATATTATATGTATATGTATAAACATGTTTCTACCTTAATAATTAATAGAAAACATTTTTCTACCTTAGCCCCTGGCCCTTGCGCACAGCCCTGTATATTATATTCATGATATACCCATTCAATTGGAATATTACTATGAATATTCAAAGTATGTATATATATATGCACATATTGAATATTATATTCCCATAGGATCCATGTATGCTATATATGGTAACATGGATCCCATCAATATACCCCAGTCATGTTAGCATATATACCAGCACCATGGATCCTATGGGATTATATGTTATATTCATCATATACCGATTAATATTCCCACATTGGATTGCGGCAGACGATCTCAAGAGCCAGCAACGGCCTGGAAAGACCCCCCGTGGGGATCTTGGTAAACCTGGTAACTCGTCCCGTGTCTGTTTCGGTGCATAGAACATTTCCATGGAATTTTCATCATCAATCATCAATAATGGAAAATAATTGTTGAAGTTTTATGTATTTGTTTATGTTTAGCCAGGTCTGTGTTATATTTCTCTTTGGATTCGAAATCAACGATTTTCCTCAGAACTCATCCAGTCTAAGGCCCTTAAAAACCACCAGGCAAAAACACCAAGCAAAAACCCGCGTTTTTGAGTTCTATGATTTGCCCCAAAAAAATATCCATGATCCCCCATTTTGTTCAAGGATTTCCCACAGCTTTTCCGATCATTTTCCCAGATTTTTCCCATTTCTTGAGTGAAAACCATGGGAAAATCTATGGAAATGGGAAGATCTATGGAACATCTATGGAAAAAACATTTGTTTTTTAGGGGATTTCCCAGGCATTTCCACGTGGAAAACCTTTGACAGTGCCCAGGAATGCACCCGCATTCTACAGGGTTGTGCCTTCTTCCGTGTCCCTTGGCCGCCCAAAACATGGGGGGACGGAGGGGGGAGTTTAGTGTCAGGGGGAAGGGATTAGAGGCGTTTTCACAACGACAATTGTTGATCTAACACTGATATACTGACACAAGTTGACATAATTGTGTCCATATGCCCACTTGTGAAGTGGAACTGCACCGCCAAATGTGCTACCACCGAAAACGTGACTTCAACAACTTTGACGAGTTGAGACCTGCAATCAGGAAGCGAGCCTAACAAGAGAGTTCAGAAAATAGGCGACCATGTATGTTCAGATATGTCAAGATAATTTCAAGATACTGTGGATGGTTGCGAATTCCTGCACTAGTTGGTAACTAATATTGGCAACTAATGAAACACAACATAGCACAACTGGATTTCTACCATCTACCAACTGGTGCAGGATTTATGAAGGATGGACCCCACCTTTGGAAGATGGAAGAAGTTGTTCCACATTCACCATGACCATTCAAAGAATTCAACGTCATATATTTTCCATGGTGGCTGAAGCACGAAACAGGGTGAGAACTTGTGAGAACCATATTTGGTTTGGTTGCATCCCCAGTTCTTCTTGTTTTTAAATAGTTAACACTTGGTTGATGAACTATTGATTATTGTTGCTTATCATAGGGGATCCTTGCCTCCATTGGTTCAACTTTCGATCATGATTAGAAGCACCAGTTCTCAACATTACTCAACATTACTACCCGATATTTGTGGTTTTATTTATTCTCATTGTATATTTTGGCTTAAGCCAACTCCAAATGGTTCGTTACACCCCCATGTTCATCAAACTACTTGAATCCCAATTTCTATGCTTTCTCATGGTGCAAAAATTACTTGAATCATCTCTTCATCCCAATTTCTCTTCAAAATACATTGCAAAACCATTCAAAACCCCCATGTTTGCACCATTACCCTCTGGTTATTTAACATAGCCACGGGAAGTGGCCCATTTATAGATGGTTTACCTATTAAAAATGGTGATTTTCCATGGATATGTTAAATAACCAGAGGGTAATTTGCACATCTTTGCCATTGCCGTTGGACAACGGGTGCAGCTCCGCAGCTTCGGCGAAGCCCTGTCGGGGGTCGTTCCACGAAGCCCCACGGCCGCAGGAGATCGAGCGCACCCAGCCGGGGCTCATCGAGAAATTGGCCACCAAGGGCTGCACGATGATCGAGGAGCGGAAGGAACAAGTGCCTTGGGTCGGGTGAAGCTCCGATGTTAGAAATTCAGTTGAGAAATGATGGCTTTATGAGTTGAATGGTGCTAGAATGGTGTTATGGATGGTGGAATATCATCTATAAAGATGGTGAAGTTCCTAGGGGAAATCAACAGAAATGATGTGCCAGAAATGGTGCTATCATGGTTATGGTGGAATATCATCTAATGAACATGGAAATCAAGCGAAATGATGGAAAGCAACAGATTTGTGATGGAATCTTATGGTGAAATCAACCGAAATCAAGATATTTTGATGATGTGCTACAATGCTACGATAATCTAATGGATTGTTATGATGTGGAATTGTTGATGGACGATAATCTCATGGTGAAGTTTTAATTATGGGGATTTAACAAATATGAGGATGTAATCTGGTTTGTTGCTTCAAACATGAATTTTATTTTCCATAATATATGGGATAATCCTTCCCGTTGACGAATTCATATTTTTTCAAATGGTTATAACATAGCTATTGAAAATGGCCATAGAAATAGTTTATTTACCCAGCTATAAAATGGTGATTTTCCATATTTTTTTGTATGTTTACCAGAGGGCATATAAACCACCAACCAGCAATGGATATATGCTGGGGATATGGTAGACTGGTCACTTGGAGGATGAAACCACCAATCCTGGCGAGTGAACGGTCCCTATTATTACTGGCGGAGGATTTTTTACTGTACTAGGGGTATATAGTATATATATATGGGTATGGATCAATACCTATTAATACCATTTTTAGGGGGATGAACATCCATTTACCAGCAATTTTGATGTTCACTAGTTGCCAGGGTTTTGACCCATCCCCATATATGTACATACATATTTTTAACTGTATATGTTTAGTTATATTTATAGTTATATATGTATATACATATTATTATATATATACAATTGAGTATAAATATTATTATACAGATGTAGGTTAGCCGATCACTTATGATGATTTGACAAACTCCCAAGTGTGGATTTAACCATCGATCTAGGCAAGAAAATTGGTGGTAAAATAGGGATAGAATGAGAGATCACTTAAAGGATCATAAACCATATATTTGGGTAAATTATAAGGGAAACCATCCCCAAAATTGCCTTAATTCACTTAATTCAGGTTAGTGGAATATGACCATTTACCCATATATATGTACTTGGATGTGTATCCTAGCTACTATTTGATGATTCAATCCCATGTATAAGCCATACAAAACTCAGGCTATTACATATAGAGCCGGGTTACAGCAAGGATGTTTGTTTACTGTAGGTCTCTATTCACAGTGCACAGTCGGCAGATTATGGTTAACTGACTATGATACCATTTGTAGAGGTTGGCCCATAATGGGTTGACTGTTCACTTTAGGTCCCTTTCTTAGATGGGCCCCACTACTATAGGTTGGCCCATCACAAATAGAATATATATATATATACATACGTACAGTGTATGTATATATATATGTGTATGTGTGTGTACACCCACTGCAATGTACAGCTATATTCGTGTCTATCTTGTCATTAGGAGGGAACCAAGGAGCCGGTTTACGCTGGTAGATGCTATTAGGATTTACATGAGCTTCAGGTTTGACGGTTTACGGTTTAGGCTTTACTTAAAGTTGACCGTGACAGTGGTTATGATGTGGTTATGATGATGGTGATGATGACGATGATGATGATGTTAATGATGATGACGAGAGGGTGAGGGTGATGGTGGTGATGATGATCATGATGATGATGATGATGATGATGACGATCATGATGATGATCATGATGATGATCATGATGATGATGGTGATGATGATGATCATGATGATGATCATGATGATGATGGTGGTGGTGATGGTGATGGTGATGGTGAATGTGATGGTGATGGTGGCGGTGATGGTGATGGTGATGATGATGATGACGATGATGATGATGATGATGTTAATGATGATGACGATGAGGGTGAAGGTGATGGTGGTGATGATGATGATGACGATCATGATGATGATCATGATGATGATCATGATGATGATGGTGATGATGATGATGATGATGGTGATGATGATCATGATGATGATGGTGGTGGTGGTGATGGTGATGGTGATGGTGAATGTGATGGTGATGGTGGCGGTGATGGTGATGGTGATGATGATGATGATGTTGATGATGATAAGGGGCTATACTGCCAAAAATCAATTGGATGATGATGAAGCCTATGGTGATCTCGTAACCAACCAAAACGATTCAACATGGAATCCAATACCAGATAAGGTTTGATATTTTGCCGTAGCATCCACCGTTATTTTTTTGGAGTGCCCTTTGTGTCGACCCACAGGTGAAACACGGGTTGGTTTGTCTGTGCCATTTTCTATTTTCTATACTTTGATAAGATTTGTATGACCACCAAAGACGGAGATAGGTTCGTGTTGTTGATGTAAGAAATATCTATATCTATATATTTACTGTATAGATTTATTTGGGGAAAGGCACCTGGACAATGAAAGGATGCAGCTATTTCTACTGAAGATATCAGGATTCCATACATCACTAGTATAGTTTGAACATGAGGCACCGATTTTCACCTTTCCGAAATCGAGTCTTCTGAAAGCGTCCTTGGCAGCCTTTTGGTGACCACCTAAATTTCGCGATTGTTGGTATTTCATGGTATTTGTTGTTTATCTTGGTGTTTTTATATATATATATATTTATATGTACCCATTCTATCGCAGTACATCCCCCTATCACCTCCCTGTGGTTTGTGTTGTTTTCTGATACTTTAACAGTAGCTGTAAAGTCACTACTGGATCATCCGTGGTCCGCCCTGGCACCAGGTGCTTTTTCGTCAGCAGGATCCAGCACTCAATTGCTTCCTGGTGGGAAACAAAAATGCACCATTTATGACAGCTGAGTTGGTTTAAGAACATTTTTGAAAACTATCCATAGCGGGAGATGTGCAAGTCAGCAAGTTACCATTGGACCATGATAGTCATCCGATGTGATTCATCCTATGGTGGAAATCGAAAAAAAAGGAACATATTTTTGTGCCAAGAGATTGATGGACCATCCCCTCTTTTTAGGACACACACACAAACCATGTTTGTCCATATTTCTTCCACGAACCATGGTGCTAGTCGTTTTCTACCTACAAAACCGCTTATGTGTTAATGGGGAAATGTTGGTACCAAAAGGACTACTTAAGTCATGGGGGGTGGGGCAAAATACATTCCAAAATCATTCTGATAGCCACTGACTCCATTGACTGCTGTTAAAACTTCCAATCCTTCCTTTGCTCGGGATGACTCGGGTGCCCCCATCGATTCTGTGAACACTGACAGACCCCGGGTTTCGAAAAGGGCCGTGCCCCACTGAACCATGGATAGAAGTGCCAAAGTGTCCATCAAAGTTGTTTATTTTTTCCAAGTATGCAGAAACAACTTGGGTGTCTAAACTTTTTGGCAGAGCAGCCTTTCGTTTCGATTTTTTGCACGGCCCCACTGATGGTCATTGCAGTCATTGCAAGCACCCTGGCCAAGCAGCAAGGTTACGTTGTCCTGGAAGGACCCATGGCATCCAAATTTGGGCATGGGATACTGCCTGAGAGCGGGAAAACAACACTGTGATCAGGGGGAAAAAACACTGCTGGACAATAGTAATTCATCATTAGTCCCAAAGAAAACAGATGGATCAGATCGGTGGAAGAAGGTGTGGTTCATATTCATTGCTGGGTTATGCTGGGTTTACCAGTAGTGATACTTTGCGCCGCCGGTTGTAGTTCGAGGGCGCTTTGGGTTATTTGGTCCCATTACGGATCTATCCATGTTTGGTGTGTCATTGCAAAACATTCAAACTGGCGAATTAACCTAATAATGGGATACAATCAATGTGATTAACGTGTATGCAATCAATATAGTCTGATTGGTGTTTTTCAATCATGTTTTATTTATGTTATTTCCATCCTGAGCACAGATCGTGTGATATTCTTCCCTGTGACACATATCATTTTTCAGGACAATGAGGGGTGGTTTTTCACCACCAACCAATCAGGTCGTAATTGCTTAATTAAGCATTATGAGGAATCGCAAAACCGGGGGACAAATGGTCGGGAGACAGCCCAACATACATGTTTATTGTATGTCCATTCTTTGTTGGCTCTGTTTCAAAAAAGCACAAGTTTCATTAGATCCAGTACCCAAATAAGATATGGTGCCGTCTTTTTCCAGCAAGAAATTCTTTGGGCAAAAGTACCAGCACTATTGCCTGCGTGTGAGTTGAGAAGGGAAGAGCTATCAATGTTGCAGTTTGTAGTTTGTGATCACGTGGGCAACCCAAAGCCATAAGCGACTACCATTTGGGGATGGTAGACATACAACCCATAAAAATGATGATTTTGGGGATGGTTTATTTTGGGGTTTACCACATTAATCTATCCATTTATTTGTGTCATGCGGTGGCGTCAGACATTCAGTATTGCTGCGGAAACATTCCATGGGTATATAGTTGAAGACTATACATATAGAATATGTGATTTATATATATATAGCATACTATATATAATATAATATAATATAATATAATATGATATAATGTAATATGATATAATATAATTTGATATAATATAATATAAATATAATATAATATAATATAATATATAAATATTGTATATACAATACAATATATAGATAATATCTAATATATAATATAATATATAGATAATATATAATCTATAGATTATATATAACATATAGATAATATATAATATATAGATAATATTTAATATATAGATAATATATAATATATAGATAATATCTAATATAGATAATATATAATATATAGATAAAATATATATGTTTAATATATATATATATGATGTAATATATATATATATATATATCATTTATCATTTATCATATGTTTAAATTTATGTACTATATAATATATAAATACAATATAACGTAGAATATTTCAACCATGTATAAACTATATCAAACATACAATACATATAATATAATGAATAAGAATATATTCTTTATATTCTATACATTGTATTAAATTTTATTATATTTTATTATAGTATATTATATTTTGTTTTATTATATTTTATATAGTATATTTTTTTTAATATTTAAAATTTAATCTATAGTATATTATGTCTAATATTCAATACTTAATATATGTATATAATACTAAAAATGTGATATATATTTAACATACAATATTTAATAATATATAACATGATATATTTAATATACCATATGTAATACATGATAACTAATATATCATAATATATATATATATATACACAATATATTTTTTATACATGGGAATTATGTCCTTCACCAAACTTCCATTTGGTTTTATTGTTGCTGTTTAAGAGAAGAAAAACACTATGTGTATCTCAATGCATGCCAAAAGTGTGTTGTTTTTGGGATAGCTGTTTTGATCCGCTTTCTCTTAGGTTTAAAAGCAAAGCATGCTTTCTGTTGCATGTGTGATGGTTATGTTTTGCCAATTTTCTTTCATTAAATCACAACAACAAAACATGTTCTTTTCCTTGGGGTTCTTTGGTTTTCCCCATGTCTTTCCATGTTTTTTCCATGGTTTCCCAATGTTTTCATAGTTGTTTCCATGGTTTTCCCATGTTTTTCTATGGGTTTTCCATGGGTCTTTTGGAGGAACGATCGATGTCTTGATCTACAAAGCCAAGAAGAAGGGTGGTGGTAGCCGCAGTGCTCTCGCGGATGAGCGTCCTACGCCACGCTTTACAGAGTTGATCGACAAGAGATGCTTGGTGAACACGCTGATCATATTAACCAGGATGGGATGTTTGATGGGATTTTAATGGGATTCTAGTGGGATTTATGGTGACTTATATTGTTAGGCTATATTGTTAATCTATGGTGACTTATCTTTACTAATGGGATTGAACTACTCATGGTGACTTCAATTGGGATTTCCATAAGTCAGGGTATCGCTTTATCGCTGGATGGTTTATTAGTGGAAAATCCGAAAATAAAATCGATGATAACTGGAGGTATCCCCATGACGAATCGGAAACCATATTGGGATTTCATGGAGTTTCATGGGATTTAAAGGTTTTGTATGGTTCCCAGGATGGGATTGACTGGGATATACCCTCTAGTAATCTAATGTATTGAAAATGGCCATTGAGTTTGTTGATTGAGCTGTTTGAAATGGTGATTTTCTATATGTTAGTTTACCAGAGGGTAACTATTTTTCTTGGTTATGACGGTGATCAAGCTTTTAGGACTAGACTACCTGGTTAAAGGGGAATGTAATCTTTTCTGGCATTCCTTATAGGGACAATCCTAGAACACTCCTTTTCATTCATTTTAATTCCAAATAATTCCATGTCATTCCCAGTAATTCGATTTCATTCCAAAAAACCTTGTTCATTCCAAAAAATGTGTCTCATTAATGTTTTTTTATTTGTTCAAAGATTTATTCAAATATGTGGTCTTATTCTTTGTGGATTTGTGCTTTGCTTACTTTTTGGGAACTTTTAGGAATTGTTTGGAAGTTTTTGGAACTTTTTGGATTTTGTGTTTTTTATATTTGCGAGCAATCACTGGAAAAGTCGACGAAGCCCGTGCTGCTGGGATGTTTCAGTGTGTGTCGACGCTGGAAGCTCTTGCTGAGAAATGCCAGTTGGTCAAAGAGGCACTCCAAGTAGCCCAGCTCTACATCAATCCCAGCGGCACCACCAAAAACCAGGAGGATTCTTTCATCAGTGCTTTTGAGAAGCTGCCGGTGACCCTCCTTCACAAGTTCCCTCGTGTGATGCTTGACCGCTTCTACCACTTGATCCATGCAAAGGACAACGCATTCTGCTGAGTGGGATGAACTGTTTTCGGAGTTGTTTTCCAATTTGCTTTTAGAAGTTTTGGAATTGTTGGATTTCGTGTTTAATTGTTTGAGTTTGTTTTGGAATTGTTGGATTGTTTTCTATATGTTTATTTTTATGTTCCCCACCTGCCAGGTGAGGGTTGTTAGATTTTATCAGAGTTGTTCTCCTCCTCCTCCTCCTCCTCGGCTAGCTGTCCTCCTCCTCCTCCTCCTCGTCCTCCTCCTCCTCTAGTTTCTCCTCGACCATGTCTGCATCAACTTCCACCTCCACTTCCGCCTTGCCAACTCTTCGCCAAGCTCTTTGCCAACTTCCCAGCTCA
>Ga0126342_10006215_pt1 | contig 21122 bp, 22 predicted proteins | sample Cyp1metagenome_FD_92528 | JGI IMG/M metagenome (GOLD analysis project Ga0126342, IMG submission 92528) | Coral microbial communities from Lord Howe Island, Old Settlement Bay, Australia - Cyphastrea 1 metagenome | ecosystem: Host-associated > Invertebrates > Cnidaria > Coral ...
CTGCAGTAAAACCATGTATAATATATGTCATCGATCTACTCTGAAGCGTTGGTTCAAAACAGTGCTGACCGCTTAACGGTTTGTTGTATTTATCCCCATTTCCGGTTGACCTGGTAAAATACATTTTCTATCTCTCATGCCCCAGTTCCAGGAGCCCAATTGATCACGGCTGGTTTAATCTTGATATTCCCGGAAACATCCGGAAACTAGTTGTTTGATCTGCACATCTGAGGTTTACAACACCTACTGTTCAGCAGAAGATCCAGCCACTGGAGTGCATTCCAATTGGACGGCCATCACTGCCACATATCAAACTGCCCGCACGGGTGGCTGCTTCAATTGTGGCAATCTGGTGCCCCCAGACGTGGTCCTTTGGGGCGGCTTTGTTGGGGCCAATACCATCGGACCCTGGATCTCAATGGAACGTGTTTTTTTTGGGGGTTTCCTCTTCCAACTCTGCCAACATATCTATGTGGCTGGGGCACTTTGTTCCACTTTGTTCCACTTTGTTCCACTTAGTTCGCCATGCTGAGCGTGACAGTCATCTTCTTTGGATCATTTAGGATCATTTCAGTGCATTTCAGTGCCTCCAACATGTTCTTTTCATTTCCCCCCTTTTTCGAGGCCATCGTTTGTAGCTCCAAACCCACCGTCCTCCCATCCTCCCAGGCGTCGTGGCGAGCGCCAGCGAGCCGGGCCGCATCTTCTGCAACGCGTTGGAGGTGAACGGCACCATGGAGACGGTCATCACGGGGACCTTGGTGCGTGAGCCCAACTACTTCGCCATTGTGACCAGCGGGGGCATCACTGTGTCCATCACCGTGGGGGGATTGCTGCCCATGACGGAGTATGAGGCATGGATGGCATGGCGATGATGAAAAGAGACTATTTTTTGTGATATTTCTTTTTGAGGAGTTAGGGACTCAGAATTCACCACTGGCTGATTTGTTTCAAACTTTTGGATGTTTGCACACCTCCTTGAGATGATTTTACGAAGTACATATACATACATACAAGCACACACACACATGTGTATATTGATATATTTAATATACACGTACCTGAACGAGATTGGCTAGATACGGAATATGTGTATGCATATGTTATGTGCCTTTAAACATTTTTATGTGTATACGGTATACGTATGCGGTATGTGTACGGGTATTGTCGTTCGTTAAGCTCTCCAGGTTTGGCTGGCTGCGATTCCGATGTCGTCGTTTGTTGGTCAAATGCACTGTGTTTTTTTTGGGGGTCGGATCCCCCACAGTTGGTATATCAGTTTATATAAGTTGAATTCCCTGGTTGAATGACAAGCCTTTTGATGGCCATATTTCCATTTGTTGGTGGTGATATCCCCAGTCCTCCCTCTGGAGATACAAATTGACAATGAGTGACAATACTGGCAGTCAATATCAGCCCTAAATGAGTCATAGGCCTATTTTCTAATAGCGTTTTAACTGCCAAAAAACAATCCTCATGATGACAATGATGCCGTCATAGCAGCGACTGTGATGCGAAGAACAATAGAACGGATGACAATAGTACTGTAACTAATAAACAACAATAGATCAGATTGCCAATAAACCAATCGCAAGTGCAATAATCTTAGCATAGAAATTTTATATTAAAATTCCGTACTCGCAAGTCACAATAATTTAACCAACACGAATCATATATTAGCCTCTGGTAAACTAACATAACTATGGAAAATCATCATTTTTAATGGGAAAATCCACTATAAATGGTCATTTTCAATAGCTATGTTAGTCATTACCAGAGGGTAGCAGTTGATACCAACACATTTCATCACCAGCCATGGGGATCTCTCCATGGCTGGTTTTTAGGTGGCCTGCATGGCCGAGTCCGACGGTGGGGCGGAGAGCCTTCAGCAGCAGATCGACAAGACGCGACGGAGGATGTGGACGGAGGAGGTGGATAGCACCATCAGTTCCATGCGCATCACCCGGGAGGAGGGGATGGGACTTGGGAAGATCTGGGAGAACTTTTTTGTAGGTGAACTAAGTGGAGATAGATGGATGGATGGATGGATGGATGGATAGATTTAATAGGGGCTTATAGGGGTTATATCCCAACAAATAAGATTCTCCAATGGATGCATTTGAATTTGATCATGACCTGACTGTGATGTCACTGGAGCCACCCCCAAAATCGCCGTAGAAACCACCATGGTTTCGGGGTATAAGATATTCCCTCAAACCAATCCATAGAATGAATGGGTATTAATGGGATATTCTAATCCGTAGAATATTGATGAGGATCTAATTGGATGTTAATAGGATATGGATGGAATATGAATCAATGGACATATCATGGGATGATGGATCACCTGCAGTAAACCAACATAGTTATACCTATTCAAACCAGTGATTTTCTGGAGCTATGTTAAATGACCAGAGAGTAGATGGATGGTTGGGTGGGTTGTTTTTCAAACTAATGACTGTATACCTAGTTAGTTGATGTTAGTTGGAGATTACTGTATATATGGAGCCAATTGAAGTTAATAATTGTAAACAAAACCTGATTACTCCTAGTTTTGGAGATTTATGATGGTTGGCCACATGATGCTGGCTAACAGCAATGATTACAGTATATATACATATAATTACATATATACACACATGTTTTCCGCAACAGTTGGTGAACAGAGGGGTAGCTCCCATGGCTCAGGGATATGTGTTTTCATCATTTTTGCCCAGATTAGAATGTGGGGCTATAATTGGCCAAAAAAATGTACATACATGCATCCATCCATCCGTCCATCCATCCATCCATCCATCCATCCATCCATACAACACACACACATATATATATGCATATGTGCATATATATATATATATATATCTCTCTCTCTCTCTCTCCCTCTCTCTCTCTCTCTCTGGGTCTTTATATAGATACATATATAGTCATATATGCATAAATGATCATAAATGCAAATGTTTACATATACATACACACAATATATACACATACATACATGCACATATTATACATGCGCATGTAAACCATCTCAAGAATAGGATGTTTGAAGGGTCTTGTCAGCAAAAAAAAGATGTGTGATACCGGATGCAGATTTTTTTGTCCGTGGCGCGGCTTCCACTTCCAGGCCAATCTGATGTTTGATGAGATCACAGTGAGTACCCAGCTGGTGAGCATCGGCTACTTGTGGTGTCAAGTCTTCCCCAGCGAAAACCTGCATCAGTTGGGTGTGCCCACTGCGGCAGCACTGCAGGAAGCAGACGAGTTGAAGGTGGCTGACCTGCAGGAGTTGTCGTCAGTGACCTTTGCGGAACTGGATGCTGGGACGATTGGGACATCATGGGACATTGATCCGAGGCCTTTTTTTTTCACCACTAAAAATTGGTATAGTAATAGCTTAAACCCATGGTTTATAGCATATGGTATCTATAGATCATTGGGTTATAAACCTTAAGCATGGTTTATAGCATATGGATGCATATGGTATCTATAGATCATTGGGTTATAAACCGACTGCTAAGTGGGCAATGCATCCCATCCACCTAATGACGGGCACACATTCCAGCACTGAGGATCAAAACACCTCCTACGACGTCTGGTGCACTGCTGAGTTCAACGATTTTCGCGATGATCAAGCGGGCCAGAACTTGCTGACACCCTTTCCCAAAAGCACCATCTTGAGCATCGAGAGCTCTTACTACACGGCTTACGTCCTGGTTCAGGTGACGAAGGGTCCGGCCAGCATCTTTTGCCAAGCATATCCGTGGGCCTTGAGACCCTTCACAGAACGGCCTCCCATTCCAGCCGCGCTGCAGATACAGGCCTCACCCTACACCACGAATTATATGAGTACTCCATCTGGACGTGTGCTCATCGAAATTGAGGCAAGGTCATGTGGCGATGGGAAAACGATAGGAAAAACCTCGGTCCTAAGGGGAGTGATGGAGCCGTCTCACGTTGCAGGGGTTCTTGGATCATGCACACTTCGCACCGCCCCAAGGCCCCAGGCACCCCAAAAAGTTACAGTAATTCCTATGATAGGGGACCACAAACCTCACCATTTTTTTTCGGAGATGTCAGCAGCTTGGTCTGGTTTGAGGAGCTCACCCCCGGCAGATATTATGATGTCTACTGTTTCTCTGAGACTTATGTGCCTCCTGCAGCCACTGGAGCCGACACAGTGGCGCAGTTCGGAATGGATGCAGAGTCCATCCTGCAAACCCGGACCCAACTCATCACGTTGGGGCCCTTCTTTGATGATCTGGGATGGTCCTGCGTCTCGGGAAGGCCCTGCAACGTGACCGACTTGTTCCTGGGTGATGGAGTGTAGCAGTTGCATTTTTCTGGGCATAATTTTGGATTTATTGCCTTTTCATAGGTTGCATCCCCAGTGCTTTGGCCATTCGGGTGAAGTGCTTGTTTAGCCTCAAAATCTCGGCGCGCTCTACCCACCAAATCCCCAGCTGACATCCATCTCAATCTGATCGAGCTTGGCGTTTGTTCGCGCCTTTCATGTAGGGTTGAGTCAATACCTATCGTTTTCCAATGTTTTCCATAGTGGTGGGATGAACATCCCTTTGCTGGCTATTTTAATCACCAGGGATCACCACGGGTCTCAAGCTCTTGACCATGGCCGTTCCTTTCCCAGGCTGGGCTTTCACCTCTCGGAAAACGATGGTCTCTTTGTGCGCGAGGACGGGTGTCCCAGAAGGTGTCGGTGCCAGGGAGTGGCGGATGCCTACAGCAAAGGATCGCAGTGTTCGGAGATCTCACAGGATCCTACTGTTCAAGCTGGGGTAGGCCTGGAGAATCCCAAACAACTGGGTTTGTGGGCCGAGTTTTTTTTTTTGAATCATTGGTTCTTTTTGGTATTGATTTTGGATTACTTTGGGAGGAACTCTTGTAACTCTTGGAGTATGAAAGGGGGCAATTCTTCTCTGTAGACATCGTATTTAAGCAGCTTGTGAATACAGCACAACTGGGTATATCACACAGGATGAAGCTGGATGCGTCCTCCGAGCCCTGCAAGGTCTGACAGATGCCAAGGATCCGCGGGGGGCCTGGTGCTATGTGGAGCCAGGACAATGTTCGGACGAAGAGCAATCCATGGTTTTTCCTCAACATTTTCTGTCGTACAAGGTCTGCAGCTATTTGGTGGACCCTTGACTGGTGGGGATGGGTCTGGCTACCATGTATCTGCTATTTTAATGTGAACTGTGAACTGCAGGGCCCTGGGGTTTTGACCCGCGAGCACATTTCTGATGACCCATGATACCCCTTCACACATGACCCCAGGCAATCCCTTCCCGATCTTCCACCCCAGCATCATACCACCCTAGAAGCCCTGGTCTAGCTTGAAGCCTTCATTTTTGGGGTGCCAAATGTTGGGGTTAGGGCGCGGTTAGGGTTTTTCAACTTATTTCCCATGGTATTTCATGGTGTTCCAATGTGTTTCAGTGTGTTGCCATGTTGGGGCAATATGGGGCATTATGGGGCAATGGGTCGATGGGATCTGCCTTGTGGTTTTTCCCCCCAAGGAGGTTGGCAGCGGCGCCACCGTCCCCGGCTTCCCCAACGGCGGAGTGGCCACCACCCTGGCGGACGGCCGCGGCTTCAGCTGGGGCGATCAGCCCATCGTGGCAGCAGGGAAGACCTACGACCTCTGCTGGTGCAACGGGACGGCCTCGGGCTGTTTGTTGCTGGGCTGGGCTTGTGGGTTGGATGGGCATGATGAGCTGAATCAATTTTAGGCTTCTATTATTCTATTGATTTGGGGAAGTGAAGTTGTGAATGCTTCAGCATTGGGGCTGAAACTCGGTGTTAGGATTTGATCTGGCTTCAAAGTGGTGAGGGTTGAATTAGCTAATTAGCTGTGAATTGTCCGAGATTATGGCCCCTGCCATGGCCCATGCGTTTGTAGCTCTTGGGTGGATGATAATGCATCCAAACCACATCCCACCAGAAGGCCTAGCTGACCCAGCTCCTTGGGATTCTCTCAGGGGTTGTGTGACCCTGGTCCCCCATCATTTCTGCTTCATTTCACATCATTTCACCTTTTTTCACCTTTTTTGCTGCTCAGAATTAACTGAACTCAGTTCTGGAGACTTCATGTTGATAGTATTAGATAGTATCTATCTGATATCTATCTACCATTTTCCATGCTTCTTTCACCTGCCCGTGATCTCCAATTCTGCAACCCCAACTCCTGATACCCCTAGCCCTAGGCAGGCCTCACTCAGGTTGGAGGCGGATTTCTCCGTGCGCTTGGGGCCTTTGCATTTCGGTGGCCCCTCAGCCCAACAAGCTGCCTCTGTGGAGATCTGCCGCGCGGGGCTGCCATGCTCAGTGGCGAATTTTCAGGGACAGGCCATCCAGAATGGCTCCCGCCTGGTGGTGCTGCCCCAGGACCCCCGCGGCTGCCTGTGGCAGAGGCTGAGTGAGGTAGACCCCCCAGGTCTCATGGACTTTCCCAACATTGGGGTCTCGGAGACCTTCGATGAGGCCGTGGCAGCTGTCGGGTAGATATACATGTTTTTTAATCATTTTTTCATACATGCAACATCTATGATATATATATATATATAGAGATAGAGATAGAGAGAGAGAGAGAGAGACAATATCTGACACATTACTATATCCTATACAGGGATTTGATTGCGATATGTTGCGATGACCCTGACATGATGACTTGGTTTTGGTATGTTTTGGTGAGATTCACCATTTCTGGTTGGATTGTTCGTGTCCCAGAGGTGAATTGGGGCCAATGTCGCTTGACCGTCCCCAGAGGCCACACGCAGCTACAGCTTTTACGGCGACCCACTGATTGCACGTGGGGGGCACTACAACCTCTGTTGGTGTGGCCCACCGTCGGAAGGCCACTGTGATTGTGGGGCAAAAATTGCAGCTCTTAAAAAACTTTTAGACGTCACCAAGACCATCCCAAAGCCATAGAATTGTCATAATATTGACAGTTTGACCATTTCATACGCAGCAAGTGAAGTTTTGGGACTCCGTTTTGCAGGTATCATTCGAGTACCTGGCAAGGATTACCGGCAGCCCGATGGTTTGATTCCGCCTGCTTGCCCGCCGGTGAGGGCTGAGGCTGAGAATTGAAGGGGGTGGGAAAGTCAATGGTAGAAACTGGTTGGTGGTTTTACTTTCTGTTTTCAACCGATTTTGGGGATACACTGGTCATGACTGCCTACAGATCATGAGGTTCGGAATTCTTCTCCTTTTCTCCCAAGTCCATTTTGCAAACCTTATTGGATTTTGATGCGTCGGAAGCTTGATCGAGCAGTGGCCACCAAATCGCTTGTGATGGTTCCCACACCTTGAAACTCTTGAGCCATGCCTATTGATTGATATGGGTCTCCCAGAGCAGGGACACTAATTCACCACAGCAAACCCATAGATTTTGTGGGTAAAACATGGTAAAACATGGTAAAACCCATGGGTTTCCCATGAGTTTCTGCAGTTTCCCCTACAACCCAGCCGAGTGGCCGACGCTATCACCAGGACAGTGGTTCCTTCCTGTCCCCTGCCGGGGTGTTACAGCTGATCGGGCCCTCAGGGCAGGCAGACACCATCTGCCGCCTGGGGGTGAACTGCCACTTGGTGAGGTCTTGGAAGATATTGACGTGTCAAAGATCGATGGGTGACACCATTTTAGCATATATATATATACACATATACGCTATGTATATATATATATATGCACATTATATATATACACACTATATATATATATATATATATCATATGTATCTACATGTATAACATAATCAATGTAATGTAATATATATATATATAGAATGTAACGTAAGGTAACACAACACAACATGATAGCCTCTATATATATACTTACATATCTATGTATAAACTGAGATGTTTTGATAAAACATGAGACTACAATCTTGTTTGTTTTCCAACCTATTTGAAACAATGGTGCCATGCCTGTCATGGCTTGCATTCCCAAGTTCAAATTGATACCCCAAGCCGCCATCAGCTGGTAGAACCAAGAAGCTTGCTGATACAAGGCTTGTAGATACATAGAGACATCTATACATCAATACATCGATATATCTATACCTGCATTTATGTCTCCATGAGTCCATTTTTTTTTTTAAATAAATATGTCTGAAAAAGATCCAGCACGGGGGTTGTCTGAAAATTGGATTCCCGCAAATTTGATGGTTTAACACCTCATTTCCCCATTAAAATCCCCTGTCTCATAGCCATATATGTATGGGTGGTACCGCCCGTGTTTTCAGACAAACCCAGACATCATATGGGTGATTAGGTGTGCATACACACACGCATATACATATATATATATACATACACACATACATATACACATACACATACACATACACATACACATACACATAGATATACATATACATATACATATGTATATGTATGTATCTTCATTATACCGACATCTTTCACACACACATATTATATATATATGCATACACATATATATGGTCCCGTGTCCCGTGTTCCCACCCCCCATGGGATGGGGGGGGTATGATGCCCCTGTGGTGGTGGTATGTATGTATGTATGTATGTATGTATGCATGCATCTATGTATCTATGTATCTATGTATCTATGTATCTATGTATCTATGTATCTATGTATCTATGTATCTATGTATCTATGTATCTATACCTACGTACACACATACACACACATACACACATACACACATACACACATACATACCTACCTACCTACCTACCTACCTACCTAAATACCTAAATACCTACATACCTACATACCTACCTACATACCTACATACCTACATACCTACATACCAACATACCAACATACCACCATACCACCACCATAGGCCACAGGGGGGGGGGACCAGAAGAACCAGACGATACTGTCCACCCATACCCTGCCGCTCTCGCTCTCGCTCTCCCAGGTGCCGTGCCGCAAGTTTTGGGCGAAGGCCTACAGGGCAGTGACCGCGTCGCCGTGCTGCAGCGCTGCGGACACGCTGCCGTGCCGCCCACGGGGTGGAATGGAGGCCATGGCAGCCGTGGAACGTGTTTCAGGGCCAGGTTGAGATGCCCAAAATGGGATTTCTGCAACAAACATGTGGATTTAACATGTGTTAAATCATGATTTAACATGTTTTCACATGATTTAACTGGAGCAAAATGAAATCGGGGCATAAACCGACAATATTGGGGATGCAACGTGGGGATATCATTTGGGACATGGAACAATATTGGAATTATGTTTGGGTGTGTCTGAACATGGGGTATTTACCAGCCATTTTGTCACCATTGTGAAATACAACAACTGGTGATAGATCAGTCGATTTAGGGCGTTTGTCTATTTCAGACAAACCCAAAGGAGGGATGCTTTTTCAATGGGGATTTCAACAGCTTTATGGGATTTGGGGGCACCCGACTTTGAGACATAGCCATATTGAATCATATTGATAGGTAGTTTAGGCCATATTTTGGGGGGATATCCCCTTACATAGGCCTTATATAGGCCTTATATATGGTAGGTACCTCCAATTTAGGATCCTGGAATTCCCATTGATTAGAGTTTAGATGGCGTAGATCACCACAGTTTCTCGGGAGAGATTTGATAGGCAGGGGAACAGGGGAACAGATGGAGCACTCGCATTTTGCACCAAGCATCATCCAAACAACCGGCCTAGTTCCAAAAACCACTTCTGGCTTTTCTTGAGCTCCAACCACCATAGAAATGGACCCCTCTCTTCAAGGACGCGTAAGTACATGTACATGCACAGCGTATTTACAATATATTTATATACAGATGTACACACCTACATTTAGATATCTGTATATGCATGTGATTTGCATACGTATGTTTATATATATATACAGTAAACATGTTAAATATGTATTATATATATATGATGGATATTTATATACATTATTAATTGATTTCTACATGCCCCGTTGACTTGACGCCACTCCGTAGAGCAGGTGCCTCGGCCAAAGGGCCTGGCTGGACCTCAGCCGGATGGATCACACATGGCCCCAGCTTGTCAGCCAGTTTGATGGCATCCTTCGGCGCCTCGTCACTACTTCTAGGGGCAGGGGATGACGATATGCTGGCAGAAATACATGGCTATATAAATGCATTAAATGCATACATGTCTGTAATTGTAAAAAATAAATAAATACCGGTAAATAAATAAATATATATATATACAATATCCGTATACACATATCATGGAATTTTATTCACATTGGCATATGTATTGGTTAAAAGAAATCGAGTCATATCTGCATCTCAGGTGCCCCGGGCTTCCCAGCGCCGGACGGGGTCAACGCATCAGATCGAGGAGTCTACGGTGTCCAGCCGCAATGGATCCCTTATGATTGGTGGTCACCAGTATCAGTGGTATGATGCTGGTTTTTGGATTTTGATAATGCATTATATATAGATAGATAGATAGATGGATGGATGGATGGATGGATAGATAGATGGATAGATAGATGGATAGATAGATGGATAGATGGATAGGTACACATTTCACATACGTACGTATGTACACGAATGTACATATCTGTATGCATTTGTATGCATGTAAAATCATACATCTGTACATATAAAACGCCTCCGTTTTCCCATCCGCCGCTCCTTCAGCTCTGTTGAAACCGAGGTTTTCCCAACCTGGGCATTTCCGTGGCTTCCTCCGTGGTGGGCTACGTCTCCTGGGAGGGCCCCGTCTGGGCCTTCGCGGGCAACTACCAGCTCTGCTGGTGCGGTGCCGATGCCACCACCACCGGGTGCAAGTCGCCAAAGGTGTCGTGGCGAAGTTGGTTGGGGTGACATGTTTTTAAAGGGGGGTTGGGGGAGTTGAATAATACTGTAGTTATCTGTAGTTGGGGTTGATCCGTTTTTTTCCCCCTGAAGTTTGGGAAGGTTGAAAGGTTTTGGTGCTTTTTGATTCGAACACTTTGCTCTACATCCCTTTTTCAGTGGGAAACTTATCGTACAGACAGTCACAATTTTTCCTCTATGTTCTTTTTCAACGCTTTTGTTTCGGGTAGTTCCCTTTGCCCTTTATTTGGGTCCAAGGATTTTCTGGTCCCTTTCGGCCGGTTGGTCCTGAACGGCCCGGCCGTGTTGCCCTTGGCGGCCCAACAGTTCCGCTGTGTGCGGATGCGACAGTGCGAGATTGAACGCTTTGAAGGCACAAACGCGCCAGGGGGTGCAGGCCAGAGGCTACTTTTATGAGTATAACATAGTATAACGGTATAACCATGGGATTGTAAACCCGAGAAGTGAGAAAAACAAGAGTATAACCATGGCATGGTAAACTTCCCATAAGTTGGGATATGGGGCCCTAGAACTATGGCAAAACATATCGCCGCAACTGGAACTGCACTTCCAAGTGGAGAGGAGGAGAATCCCATGCCCCGTTCATCTGAAAAATACTCCAGTGATCCCCGTCGTATGAGTAAATCCCCTACATCCACCATGGATATTAGGGGGAAGGGATTAGAGAAGTGATAGGGATGATCCCTTCCCACGGGATCAGTTTGATATACGTATGTGTATATAATATACTGTGTATATATCTATAAATATATCATCCCAAAATGACTGGATGCAAGGGTTACCTTGGGATTCTACGTGGGTATTTTGGATTAGGGAGAAGGGATTACATGTTCGCAGTCACATCACACTTCAGCACAGCATCTCCCCAATAGAAAGACTTTTTTGGTGGAACAGAACATGCTTTGACATTGGAGTACAGGGGGTAATTTTCTGTGACCATGATGACGTTTCATAATTAGAGTGGCGCTTACAGGACAGCTGGATACACAGCAGCTTACGTGAAGTCACTCAGATTTTGCCAGGTACCATGCCTCCAACCAGCAAAATCATGCTGGCATCTGGGGAATGCGGCACGGAAGGACCTGGTGGCATGCCGCAACTCAGCTGAAACAGCTTGACATGGTGGAGGGTGCCGGTGTACATGACATGATGCCGGGTGAGTTGCAGGGGGTTGCACCGGAAATCCTTTTGAACGCGATGGAGCCGGCATCCGAAATGGATAAAACTGCAGCCCACTTGACGTCAATACACCTCTCAAATGATCCAGGAAGGGCCTAAGGGCCAAGAAGATGGGAGGGGATATGATTAGCGGCAGATGTGCTTCACCCTTCTTATTGGGCTTCCAACTGATACTGGGTATGAAAAAAACCCGTGGGGTGAACTCCCAATAGGAAGTACAGCATGTAGCATCGTGGTGTTGGCCTTCAGATTTGTGGCCTCCCGTGCCATATCCATCCCCAAAGGGGCCATGGGTTGACCACACATCTGGACTCCAGTCTCCCAGGTTGAAGGGACAGTCTCTCCCTTCCAAAGATGGTTTCCACTTCTACTGGGGCAGAGATGCTCAGCCTCCAAGTTCGGATAGTTCGGTGCCGGGGCGCTGGGTTGATGATCAACGTTGATAAACATTCAACAAACCAATTACAATTAGTATAGGGAAAGTTGGGTGGCAAAATCGAACTTTTTTTGTTGGTGAAGCCCGTCTGAACAGACCTGACATATCCTGAAATATTAAATTAATGCACATGATCTTTCTTCTCTGGAGTCCTGAGATAAGCTGCAGATCTCACATTTTCAGGACCAGTCCCGAGCAGGTCTTGACCCACATGGGGCCCCACATAATTCGCTGAAGCCCATGATCCTTCGCTGCGCCGTCGCCCAAGGAAGTTGTGACAGCGGATCCAGGGAAGTACCGCCTGTGCTGGTGCACCGAGGGTCAAGCGTGCGTGTTGCCCCAGCAGTACTTGAGCCTCCTGGCTATCAGTAGCAACATGTAGCAACTCCTGATGTCTTGTCATTTGGACCATAGTATATAACTATGGCAAAGGGATCAAAGGGATAGACCAGACCCAAAATGAATCGATTGGGGGCTTGTTGTGAGTCATATCCATGCCTACTTGGGGTTTGTTGTGCTTTGTTCTCCCATCAGATTGCCTCCCAGTGAAAGTTGTTTGCTACCAAAACCCGAGATGGTCTTATGCCACCAGTGCCAGAAGAACACATGGGGGCTGGTTCAGCTCACATCTCAGGTTACTCCGGCATCATGCAGATCAAATTTCCCACCTACTCGCCCCTCCGCTTCTTCTGTGGCTTGGCTCGGCCCTGCAACATCTCCGGCATCCGGGGTGAAGGGCTCAGCAACGATGACCGGGTCATGCTGCTCACGAAATGTGGTGCGGGAACGGCAGAGGAGCTTGCGGTGAAGTACCTGTTGTTTTTTTTTGGGGGGGGTGGGTGAAGACTCGAGGAGGTGCTTCTAGTTCTACACAGGTGTATGACCGACTGGGTTTTGAAGCTCACCCCCAAGCCCCACCATGTGATGGCAATGTACTGTGGTTTCTCTGGATCAGTGTTTTATATCATTAATCTTTCCCCTGATTGAGAATAAAATAAAAAACAATCAAACAGTACTAAGTGGCCTGAAAATGAATAGATCCAATCTCAGACCAAGCAAGAGCCAAACTCTCGGAGATGGCGATGGAGAAGGTGAATCTCAGACCAGGCTTTCGCATGCTTTCGAAACTTTCCAGGGGAAGATCCTGAATATTCCAGAAAATTGGGGGGCCATCTACAATGTGGGGCCCCCCCAGTTATAAGATGGTTTATAAACCCCATTAACTATAGTTATAGGTACCATAAACCATAGTTATTGGAGTTATAAACCAACTTGGCTATCTAGGGGGCCCCACTTTGTATGAGATCTATGATCTATGGCCTCCTAGTGCCTGCAGGAAGCCACCTTTTTGGAGGGCGCGTTCTCCATGGCTACCTTCGATGAAGGCGGCACCTTCCTTCTTCCTGCCTCGGTGCAGGCAGTGTCCTATCAGGCGCTGCCTTCATGGGATCATGGGGACCTCGATGGGCTATGGAAATCCAAATGGGGTGCTGAAACTTGGCTGAAACCCCCAACTTGGAGCAGGAGCAAATTGACCCCATGTCCAACATTGGTCGTTCCATGCAGGAGTTTGTCAGTCGGATGCCTGCCTTCAAAGACATAGTCTGACAGTTGCAGCCGGGCCCAGTGCGGAGTCATAACACCGCCAAGATCATTCAAGATCCAAATCAAATGGAATCTATAATGCCACTATTCCAATACTTAAAGAAGCACATTTTACTAGCCATATGGATCCATATGGTAACATGTGACCTGACTCTTCTGGGAGGTGTGCTGGTGCGCGGCAGAACAAACCTGCGCCAATCCACCAGATTTCAGTGCGACGCTGGGCCGGGGGCCTCAGGTTCTTTTTGGGTGGGAAGAAAATGATATGGGTATGGATCAATACCTATTAATACCATTTTTAGGGGCATGAACATCCATAAATCCCAGCTATTTTGATGTGAACTACAGGGGTACAAGGTTTTGACACACTGCCATATGAAGTTAAGTTGCTAGAGGGAAACAAACTTGAAGGAAGATTTGGATGGTTGGAAGCCGTGGTTTGCTTTAAGGGTTTTGGATTCTGCCTTGGAATTTGCACGGACATTGCCCGCACGAGTCTTTCAGAGGCGGATCCTGCCTGAAACGGTTTCTAGATAAGGTCCTAAACTTGATGTGACAAGATGTCCAGATGGTCCCTCTTCTGGTGCAGCTGCGCAGGCTTTGTGGACTTTGGTGGTCCGCTCCCTGATGTTGTGTATCGATGCTTTGAGTGGGAAGCCTGTGAAATCGAAGCCCTAGATGGAACCTCTCTTAGCCCCTTGGTCCAAGGCCCCTGGGTCACTCTTTTTCTCCTTCTTTTAACATCTGAAAGCAATGGTTTTGGATCGTTTGCGATTCATGGGCCTCTCATGTGCAGCAAAGAAATATTGATGACGATGACGATGATGGATGGTGGTGAATGATAGATGCAGATGAGGCTGAAGCTGCTGTTGCCGAGGTGACGGTGACAGGTTACTGGTGGTCCCAGATGGCACGAACTGTTTGGATCTACCTCCTGGCCTTTTCCAAGAAGGTTTTCCCTTGCAGGGCTTGTCCCTTCCAGCCACCGATGGCGGACGACGCTACTCCTGGGGTTCTGGCCTCGTCCGTGCCGCAGTGGGCTACTATGCCTTGTGCTGGTGCAGCAACACAGGGGGCGTGGCCGATGACAACAGCAGCAACCAGACGACCGTGACGAGCTGCACTGAAGAGGGGCCATTTAGAGTGCCGGCGGGGGTGATCAGAGTGGGATCCAGTAAAGAGTTCCAGTTCATCAGCAACTCTCAGGAGTGCCTTGGACCCTTTCAATGGGCGGATAAATGGCTGATATGTTTGATATGTTTGATGTTGCGTGCCAGATTTTGCAGCATAGGAATAGACAATCCGTTTTTTTGTTCGGTTGCAGCAATTTATTTGCAAACGTCGCCTTGAAAGAGGGAAAGAGCGACTGAGGGTCATGTAATTGAGCCGTAGCTGGCAAACGGGGCCCAGAATCCCACCCTTCAGTCACATTTTTGTTGATTTCACAGTCATTTGTTGATTTCACATGGTCATCTTCAAACTTCAAAACTCATTACTTCAGCTGATGTCACGTGGACGGAGCTGGTGTGGCCAAGGATTCCGCCACGAGCAGCCGACCCTCAGCTCAGTTGGCTTCTGGCCATCCCTTTGCCTGCGCTCTTCTTTGGGGCGATTTGTACGCCAGCTGCAGAAAAGTAGGGTCCAGCGGGCGTGTTTTTTTTTTCCACGTTTTCCAGTGAGCTATGCGCAACTGGGAACCAAAATGAACCAAGCCGTATGTCCTGATTGTTGTTCGTTACATCCATGCCAAGGTGTTTGTGGTCACCATTGTTGTTGGCAATAGTGTTGTACCGTCCCACTTAGTCCTTAGTAAGTTCCCTCGCATAGTGTAACCGCTTGACAATTAGCTTACACATTTTTACACATAGAACTCGCAGCTTTTTGGTCGGGCAAGGCATTTTCACAAAGTCCTGACATCCAAAAGACATCCCCAAATCACAAAGTTTCACAACTCCAAACGTTTTCAGCACCGTTTTTCCACGGTTTTCCACCTTTTCCCAACCCTTTTTTCCTTTCAGACGCTGACGCCCACGGTCTCCCGAGGTCTGGGCATCTCCCGGGTCCGCGGCCGCCGCGGCGGGCGCGAGGCGCCCGAGGCGCCGCCGCTGGTGGCGGAGGCCGACGCGGTGCTGTCGGCGCAGCGGCTGCGGAGTGGCGCGGTTCGTGGGGATTTTTGATGGGAATTTCATGAATGGGGGATTTCATGGTTTCTAGGGTGATTTGTTTGGGGACTCATTTAGTTTTCGGTTTATTGAGGTTTTTGACCAACAAATTTATATACTTTTCTTGTTTTTTGGGATGATTGTAGTCTGTATAGTACTGTATAGTATTCTGCTATTACAATTGTTAAATTATTCCTAGTCTGATTATTGTTGTTACTATTATAAATTATGAGTATCTACCATTATTATTGTTATTGTTGCAATTATTTTTTTTTTCTGGGAAGAAATCATTATCATCTCCCCAACTAGCATTCAGACCCTTAGAAATTGCCAATTAGAGGAATGTGTTAGGTCGGTGGAATTATTATTGGGATTATGTTGCCACATGGTCATTGGGAATGCAGCAATATTTATCAGGATCGCATGGCCATTGGGGAGTGGCTAATTTTATGAAATCTCCATCGCCATGTGGCCCCGTTTTTGGCGATGAAGCAACCGCTTGGAGGATCGTATAAGTACGTGCGTCACTCTGCATTTTTTTCGGCTGAAATTTGGAGGTGCAAATGATATTAGCTACTACAGTAATACTTCTAGAGTTGGTGGTTTCAACTATGTTTGATGGTTGCTGAACCGAAGAACATGAATCGTTGTTTCGCCAAAATAAGTTTGCTTCTTGTGGAATTCTTGAAGTTGGGTCCGTGACACTCATCGCTTTTGCTGACAAAACATCAATCCTGTTGTCGGATCCTTGTCAAAGTCCCAGCTTCTTCGTCTGAGATCCTCATGTTTGCGGTCTAGAATCCAAGCCGTGGAAGTTCAAATCTGGCAGAAGATCCATGTTTTCTCAAGGAACTTCCCCCAATTTTCAGACGTTTTTCTTCTGGAAGTCATTTCCAAGGCATGCTGGCTCTGGACTCAAAGGTGTGGCTGGGGGCATCAAATTTCTGGGGGGAACAGGGCCAACAAGTCAGGCCCAAACACATAGATTTTGATAGATTTTGGTCATTTTTACTTTCGAACATTCATTTTTGGAGAATTCAAGTTTGACATGTTTGACCTGTATCCTGCTAGTTTTACTTTGGTTCATGTTCCCTATCTGAGATGTTGAGGCCGTTTTGATGAGTGTGACTAGTGACTTGAGGGTTGCTTTTTGGGATGGGTGGCAGGGTGGTCTTTCCCAGAAACACTCAGCTGTGGCTGGCAGGAAGTGGCTGATACTCGCGATGACATCAGCAAACTCATGGATCGCAGTCGGAAAAACTCTGATCAGAAATCCAGCCTACTGGCCTTGTACCCTGGCCATATGTCCGAGTCTGAAAATGGGTAATCACCATACTCAATGGGCACTTTTTTAAATTAGGAAAATGATGAGAATCCATTGGTTTTGTATGCCCTAATTTTAGACAAACCCAATCAAAGCCATATTTTCAAAGTGGGGACTGGAAGTTGGTCAGGATCAACCAATGGTTGGTGATTGGGCTGGATTCCTGGATGACCTGAAAATAGGATAGAAATGTGCATCACATGAATAGCAGCCTCGGCAAAGAATATTTTCTGGCACCTGGCCGCAAGGTATTTGATTCTGCGGCGCAATATCCAGGCACTCAGGGGAGGGTTTCAGCTTGATTCTGTTGAGCCGGGTTGGAGGGGTCAGGGAATTACGAGCTGATCCATTCATATGGTGACGCATGCCGGGGGCTGTGGGCTGACCCCGGTGACCTCACATTTTGACACATTGGTCCAGGGCAGTACGGAGCTGAAACGAAAGCAAAAGCAGACCAAAAAGGTCTATGGCAAGCCGAAACAATTGGATCCTCGGCAGAGATGGTCATGGTACTATGGTACTGGGGGCGTTAGTGGCGATAGCAGTGTTCAACCCCAACGATTGTTTTGTCTCTCTCTCTCTATCTATAGACTCTTCTCTAATCTCTCTCTCTCTCTCTCTCTTTCTCTAATCTCTCTCTCTCTCTCTCTCTCTTTCTATATATATATACTTTTTTTAAAAAAACACACTATTTTTATGGTTCGGGAAGGTTGGGTTGGGAGCTTTTAGACTGTCGGCTCTTCAATGAGGACAGAAATTCTGCTCAACACATCCCCTCCCAACCTACAGCACTCCTCTCAGGAGCGGCAAGGGACAGGTGCCTTGGTTTCAGCGGCTTGCGAGATTGTGGCTCTCGGCTCTTCGAACAACTTGCTGACAACATCATACAACATAGATAGGAAATATTTTTCGAAGTAGTGTATGAAAGAGTTGATTAGCAGTATAGTCTAGTAGTTGGTGTCAGACAAATAATGCGAGATGTGTGCAACATGGTAAAAAGCCCTAAGGTTTGAGCCGCTCCTCCGCCAATAGCTCCTTTGCGTCGCTGTAGCTTGGCTACGATTTTGTGGTTTTGATGGCATTTGATGGTTGAGGCCTTGTGAACTACACAAGCATCATCAATCATGAATCATGAATCATGAATCATCAATGTCACCGCCGTAGTCGTCGCAGCCGCCGTCGCCGTCGCCGTCGCCGATCAGCACCAGCACCAGCACCAGCACCATCATCACCACCACCACCACCACCAGCAGCAGCAGCAGCAGCACCACCACCACCATCATCATCATCATCATGATCATGCAGATGGACATATTTCCCCTGGTTTCTTCTCGCTGGGTCAGGTTCAGGCACCTCAGCTCCCGCTCCTTCAGGAACAGATCCGAGAAGAGCGACTATTCCTTCAAGTCCTCCAATGAGAACAAGCCACTTGCCATATGTGGTTTTGAACCATGAAACCATGCGAACATATTTGACATACAGTTTTTTTTGCGGGGAAGTTTGGGTTTTCGAATGCAGTCCAACTTTTTGATCTTGTTGATGGCCAGATGGGATGCTCTGCGGATGGTTGCCAGGATGGTGTCGCATATTCCACTTCCGCCCCGCTTGGATATCCACAACTTCCGAAGCCCCACGGCCAACATTCCGGGTTTGGTGGAAATTGTGGAAGAGGACGAAGACGGCTTTGCGCCCTTAGAGGAAATCGAAGTTGAAGATGTGGACTTCAGTGAAGATTTGTGAAATTGAAAACTTGTGGATAGAAATTGCTTCAAGTCTGGCTGGTGGTTTCATATATGTTCCTGAAGATGTGATGAGAACCCCCAACTGAGTTCGATATTGTCAGGGCTGAAGCCACCAACCAGACTTCCTTTTCTGCGCGGCGAGCGCCCGGTGTGGCATAGCATAGCTTTTATTCCGACCGACCTGATGATGGGCGGCAAGAATCAGGGTGCAACTATTATGAATCTAATACTGCTTATGAATTCTAGTTTGATTTGTTAAATCTCCTTGCATGCGACTTGATAATTAATGTAGGAATCTTTTCACCATCCTCAATTCTTTCTCAGATCTATTGACGCAGACTTGTTTGGACTAAGCTGCACTCCGCAGGCTGGGGGGTCTGCAACTGCCCCTGCTCCAATGTCATCTCACCTTGCCCATTTTTGGGAACCGGCCAAGCCGAGTGGGGCCAAGAGCAGGGGAGTTGGCCCTCGGCCCTGGGCATGGGTGTTTCCATGTCCCAACTCATCCCAAATCCCAATTCCTAAAAAAAAACGTGGAGGATTCCTGGAGGATCCAATGTCCGCCTCGCCTATTTTGATGCACGACTGCCATAACAAAGCGGCAGTGCCTTCCTGCACCTAAGGTGCAGGTGGGTTTGCTGTGTTGCCAGTGATGCATAAGGTACAGCAACTGCAACAGAGGTTCAAGAGGCAGCTTGAAGATGTAGAATTGATTTGGAACAATTCGTGGCATACCTGTTGGTGCCATTGCGACAAGAACCCCTCCGAGATGGGAAAACAAGATAAACAATGGATATGTGATCGTGTCATATCATGTCAGCTGTCACTGTGCCAGTGCCACTTACAGTTGGCCATCTAGTGCACCTCAAACCTGCTACCTTCCATTTTGCCGGGTAAATCCCAATGTAACTTTAATGCGTATATATACATATATAATATTCTAACATCATCCTACCCAGCCAAAACAGGGAAAGCTTGACAAGGTAGTTTCAATATTCCATGTTTCCGCATTTTTTGGCAATGAATTGGGGATATGCAGCAGCGTACAACACGGCTAATATTTTCGCAGGGTACCAAAGATTTATCACAAAAAGTTGCATTCCCTCCAACATAGACCCCGCCACAAGTTGAAAAGCAGCTTTTATTTTGGAGGGTGGTGGGTTGGGTGGTTTTCATGTTTATTCCTTAAATTTTGCTTTATGCAAATAGTTGGGTATTTTTGAGAGGTTCCCCCATAATTTAATTACAACATATTACAACCATATTTGCATCTCAAAGTGCTTCTTTTGGTGGACACTTCTGCACATTTCAAGACCCACTCGGCCAAATCCATGAATTTTTGGGTGTTTCTTTTTTAAAAACCCCAAGGAGTTGTTTATGGCATTGGGTTGCCCACATGATGGGGGGTACCTTCTGGTAATTTAACATAAATGGAAAATTACAATTTTTAATGGGAAAATTCACTATAAATGGCAATTTTCAATAGCTATGTTAAATTACCAGAGGGTACTAACGCTGTTCCCATAAATCAAGGGGGTATCGGCTCGCCAGGTACAGGTGAGGTGCCTCCCGGCGGCATGGCCATGGAGAACTTATGGCTGTGGGGTGATCGGAAGTTGGGCACCCAGTGGGGTCAGCAGGAAAACATGGGGAGGGATAGGTATCAAAAAAAATTAAAAACGGATCAAAAAAAAATTAAAAGATCAAAAAAAAATTAAACCGGCATATAAGAGGAGGAAAGAAGAAGGAAGGAAGGAAGGAAGGAAGGAAGGAAGGAAGGAAGGAAGGAAGGAAGGAAGGAAGGAAGGAAGGAAGGAAGGACGGACGGACGGAA
>Ga0126342_10006216_pt1 | contig 21121 bp, 21 predicted proteins | sample Cyp1metagenome_FD_92528 | JGI IMG/M metagenome (GOLD analysis project Ga0126342, IMG submission 92528) | Coral microbial communities from Lord Howe Island, Old Settlement Bay, Australia - Cyphastrea 1 metagenome | ecosystem: Host-associated > Invertebrates > Cnidaria > Coral ...
TCTAGCGTTCACATGGGGGAAACCATCAAAGGGATGACTTAGGGATGACTTCTTGGAAACAGCGTTGACAATGGGGAAAACCCAAAAGGGACAGTGAGGGATGACTTTCACTTCTACCTGTAGAGCGTACAATACGGGATTGACGACCTGAGAAAGGCGATCTGGCCAGTGACCAAAAAGTGCAAGAGTTCGATTAATGTTTGTTTTTTTCTGCGGCTCCAAGAAAATCCGCTTGAGTCGTTGAGACATGCAAAATGACATTCAAAAATGTTCAACCAACGCAGCATGTTTGGAATTGCTTCACACTAACAGAAGCAATTCAAGCTAGACAAAGACTTGCTTTGGGCATGCACAGAGTACGAACCGCAACTGAGTAAAATCACCTGACATCACAAATTGTCCACTTGACCCGGTGCCCATCACATGTACCATCTAATATCATCTTAATGACATATCATTGCTGACTTTGTCATCCAAGCGGAGCTGCCAAGGTGCTGCATGGTGGCGTCTGATTGGGCTTGTTTGACTGAAAATGCGGTCTCAAGTCATACCAGTCATACCATCACCAGCAGTCAAATCTGTTCATATCTTTTGCGAAATCGCGGGTGCCGGGCGCAAAGAGCTGCACGTCCGTCGAGTCCGTCGAGATCCTGCGATCCTTTAGATCCTAGCTGGCTTAATGTGGTCAGCGAAGGTCCGACCCATTCCATGTCTATGGCCTTTGTCTCATTAGCATGGAAAGGGCAATATGCAAAGGAAGATCAGAAAAGAAGCGGCGAGTTCTTCAGCGTTTTTTTTTGCATGTCTTTCCCACACTAGGCCACTACACCCCTGCTTGAGATGTGCAACTAGCCGCTAACTAATCTAACCCAAGAAACATCTCTGAAGGACCCTGACATCAGGTCAAACTCTCTGGACCTCATGTGCTTAGCAGATCAGCTTGGCGTCCCGTCCTTGCAGCCTGTTTTGATTCGGGCCTGGGTGCGGGGACGGTGATACAGAGGAGCTAGGAAAAGGAAGACGAGGCAGAAAGAAGAGGTAGGTAGCAAGAAGAGATAGACGGTAGAAATTGTATGACATGGTCGGTGTCTTCAGCCTTTTTCTACACAGTGTGCAACTTGTACTGCATCAAATGTCAGCTGCCAGGCGACTGTTTGAATTTGCTCAGCTTTGGGTTGCCAATCAACAGGACCTTCCTGACGTGAGTGCATTGTGCAATGCCTGATCTTCAAATATCAAGACCTGTTGAATATGGTTATATAGTACATAGTTATATATGGATGGTGATGGTGCTGTCTCAATGTTTCTTCTTGTTTGCTTCTACTACTTGCCTTCTCTCTGGGCATCAAGTGCATCAAGAATCAAGCCATCATGACATTCTATGAATTTGGAAGCATGCCTTTGATATGCGAAAGACATCAGGCACTTAGATTTCACCTGTGCATTAGCTACATTCACCTGTGCAGGCACTTAGATTGTTGGCCTATGTCATGTTGATTCTGCAAAGATGGCCTAACTGAAGAAGCCATCCTAGCCAAATTCTATCCCGATATCATCATTTGCAGCGATTCGTAGAGAAGGACAAACAAAGATATTGACGATATTTAGTCATCATTCGTTCAATGACCTTTTATTTTGCTTGGTTCCTATACTTTAATTTGACTGCAATGTGACCTCACCTTCAAGAGCGTTCTAATGGCTTAGCCATTTGGTCGCAGCCTCAAGAAATCTGTGGAGCGTTCTGACTGCATACAGATACAGCATTTTGCAAAACAATGCAAAACACTTTTGATTTCGAAGCGCATGGCCCTTAAGGTCCTGCTCGAATGGGTCACCACTTCTCTTCGCTTTCCAGGTCTTCCTCAAAGAGAACAGGGGGGCGTGCAGGGTCAAAGCACCTTCTCGGTTTTGCATGAATTGAATTGAATTGAACTATGTAGTCTAAAAGTCCAAGGCTGCATTTGTTTGTTAGGAGCATGCATGGCCATTGCCTGGCTTGCAATCAACTTGAGCGTGCGTGATTTGATAAACCATACTGGTATTCGCATTTTTGCAGCATTTAGCTTCGTCTTACATATGAGAACCAGCCAGACAGTCTTGGCAGCCTCGGCTGACAATTCAGGTGTGCATGTGGACCTGGGACCCCTGGAGAGTTCGAGTTTCTACCTGGATACACAAGGCCTGCGAAGAGTGTTCACATTGCCATTCCTCTCAGTAGATTAATCAAATTCAAGTCGTCTGTCGAACTTTGAAAGGCTGGAAGAGACAGAGAGGACCCGTTCTTCATCCTCAAGAGAGTCCAAAAGCCGCAAGGGTGCACTTAGCGGCGATGAGGCAGGAACATGTGACTGTTGCAGGAAAAAGGGCATTATAATTATTCTTTACTGCTTTTTGGAAAAGAGAATCCTTGGTAAGCTATAAGATCTATAAAAAGATGCCCCAGCAACAGTCATCGGGTTTGTTGAACGCTTTCTCTTCTGGCGCAGGCTCTGGCGGCGCGTCGCCAGCACCGGGTAAAGACAAGGACAGATCACATCTTCCTGACAGGAGCATTACGCCACTTTGGCCGCAGCTCTGATTTGATTAGCAAATTGCTTGATGAAAAGGTCAGCCACTGCTGTTTTGGTTTGTCATTGAGTTATATATTTCATAATATTTCATATATATATATATATTAAAATCATTTATCGATGATTAGGATCAGACATGTGTGCGTGTGTGTGTGTGTGCGCCGAAGTGTGTGTTGCTTTGTTGCGAAATAATTTTGGCCCCGAGGTGCAAGCAGCCTCTTCAAACAGATCGGAAGCGATCAGTTGGAACGACTCGTGGTGGTGGCCTCGACGGAAAGCATCATGCGCACTGCCACACCATGCCACCTCTCACTTAAAGACTCTTAACGTGTGAGCTCAACGAATCTGAAAGAATCTGAAAGGAAGGCTTTGAGTACTACGAGTTCAAGCTTGGAGATACTATTCAATGCGAGGGATCCATGGGATCGTGCGTCTGGAGCACAATTGGTGTACAGTACGGTGTACAACACTGTGTTTGTTCTGCCTGTTCTGATGTTGTTTCATGTTACAATGTTGTTTCTTGCTCCAGGTACTTCTACGTTGCGCATGGAACAGGTCTTGAAATGATGCTCCATGGAGCCCTGGTGTCGAGCTCAATGTTCTCAATCTGGACCGCAATCTTGTCTTTCTTGTTTTGGGTACAGTGCCGGATACATACTCAGGTCACCACAATGTCAGCAGGGCAGACATTTGGAGAGCTCGCGCTCCTTCAGAAGTGGTGGACTCAGCACGAAAACATCCTTTCACTCTCTTGCCACTGCGCGCATTTCGCAGATGCACGTCGACGTCTCATGAAATCACATTTTTCTGGATGGATGTACATGCAACTATATGCACATCCTGCTTGTGATATGTACATGTACATATACACAACATGTGACAATCATATCATATACATAATATGTAATTATATGCATAAATATACATATAAATATATGAATAAATAAACAAATAGATAACTAACTAACAAAATCAATAAATGAATAAACATATAGATAAGTAAATAAACAATCGATATATAATGATATATATATATATATATATACATACATACATATACCTATATATATATATGTATACACACATATACATATATATATATATATATGTACACACGCACATATTCCATGTAGTATATGTACCGTACGTGCTTTCACAAGCACACGCCTATGTGTGTCGCTTCATCATATGATATGCCTTTTCATATACAATAAAACACACACACACAACTTTGCAGTTTGGGTTTCCATCCGCACCAACCTCTTCCTACGCATATGCAGCATATGCATATACGCATCCACAAAGAATAACAGCCCATCCAGAAGAAAACACACGACACTCACTCACACATATTAGCAGCAAAACAAAAACAGTATATAGTGATTGATTTAATTCAAAGGTCCTTGCAAAGAGTTATGATGTCGAATGCTGCGTTTCGAAACCTTGCGAACGTTTTCTTTTTGGAGTTCGCGAAAGTAAGATTTGATTTTGCGAAAGTTTCGTGACAGTTAGATATTAGGAATCACCATATGACATGAGTGGTTAACTTCTAGGGATATTTGTGCGAAAGTTCCGCGAGAGTTATGCGAAGGAGAGGGCGGAAGTGCATTTTGAAGGGGTGGCCCAGTAATTAAGTCTTATAAATAATCACATATATCCAATAAGCAGCCATCTGTCCTGAGAAGGGATTTATAATATAAGGCTAGCATGAAGTACAGTAATCTACGATAATTTGGCAGGTAATGGCAGTGTCTTCATAAACGGCATTGTTGCCCCACATGGGTCCTGCGAAAGATAAACATGGATAAACGTGGACAAACTATAATATTATATGCACATATTGATCTTGTATCCCCAAAAGTGTCCTTCCTGGGAGCACTGCTCCCACTAGCTAACTCCCGATCCCGCTGGGGGAAATCATGACAGTCCTGGAGGGAAACCTGGATCCTGCAGCATGGACGTACTAGTAGAACATGTGTGTATTCTGCATTCAAACATTGACATATATTTTATATTCCGCATTCATGCATTTGTATCATATATGTTATATGCACTCATACAACTGTCACACACACACATGCAACATCATGCATCAATGGTTCATGGATTGGGGTGAGGAACAGTGCAGATGGCGCCATGCATTCAAAGAAGAGATACAATAAACTTATAAGTTGTTGCATGCAAGCATTTCATTCCTCTCATGCTTGCATATATATATATATATATATTTACATACACCCTTATACGTACCTTTATTGTAACGTTTCTGATCTATGAGTACAGTAGACAGTATCGAATCAAAGTATGTGCGTGAGAAGGATGCACACACTGATGAACATGGTGTATACGTGTATACACGTGCGCGCACATACCACATAACTTGGTATACACAGGTGTGCATACACATCACACACACACACATGCACGTAGACAAATACCCCGACCTGCGATGTGTTTAAAGGTTTTCGTTTGCAAAGCTACACTCACGTTACATGTGCAGAAACACACACATATATATATAATATATACATACACACATATGTGATGATTCAGTGAATCATATACGTGTATGTTCTTTCTGTGTGTGTGTGTGCATGCGTGGGAATGGATATGATCACGGGCCCTTTTAGAAACCCACCTTGGCATGTTCCGGGAGCGCGCTTTCCAACCGGTGCATGTTTTAATTTATGTATATATGTTTGTGTGTTCCTTTTGCTTTCACATGTGCATGTGGATCGTGTGGGAACGCCTGTCTTCGTGGCCTCTGCTTCTCATTTGATGCTTTGGTTTGATCTACCTGAATCTACCTCACCTCGGATCAGGCTTTTGTTTCACGGTCAAGTCAACCCAGGTGCCCACATACCTGCTCGGTCGTCGCTGCTCGGAAAGTTGGTGTTTGGGCTGCGGAGAGCCGAATCTTCAGAGAGGCGGCTGGGTGAGGAGAAAGGGAAGGGACAAAACAAGGCTCAGAAGCAGAAAAAGAAGAAGAAGAAGATGATGAAGAAGAAGAAGAGCTATAGACTATAGAGCCAATTTAGAGACTGAAAAACCAATGAAAGACTGATGAATCAAAAGATTGGCTGGATGGGGCAGTGTCAAGGGTTATGCCATGTTTTACCTGGTCAGTGAGACAGTGCTCCCTTTTGACACTGGCTTGATATTTACAAGACGATCACTCTGCGTTGTCTATTTTGTGGAGCACAGGCAATCCTCGCAGCGGTTGTTCACCAGGCACGACCAAGGAATCCTGCAAAGCATTGCTGGCTTTTGTTTTTTGACTTTTGCTGCATCCTTTGCAGGTTTCTGATGTCAGATCCTTCCTTGAAAAGGCAGGTCACTCGCTGATATAGTTATAGTTTGAAGTCCCTTTGAAAAATTCCTTCCAGTTCAGGTCCCTTTGCTGCAGGGTTTGTCCTCCCGAGAATTGGATTGCGTGGCTGATATGTGAGGGCCTTGACACAATTCGATGTGAACTTGCAACATGCTGGGAGGACCAGCAGCCGGCCTCGTGTCATGACTGTCATGAGGTGTTCTGTCAAGTCATATGCAACCGGGGAGATGCCATCGCACGCCAGCACTGAGCGGTGCTCTTATCTCGAACCCAGCTCTCCTGTGACACCACTTCAGATCGCTTCAGATTGTGTTGACTGTAGTGGTGGCCATAGTAACTCCAAGTTGCTCTTAAAGAGCTTGACACCTCAGGTTGACCAATGCCTTTTTTGTCAAAGCTGGACAGCTGAAAAGGCTAGAATCTCCTGGTCGTGAGGAGACTTACACCGCTCACACTTCATTTGACTTCAGTACCATACTTCGACGATTGCTCGTTTTGCGTCACTTGGCAGTGTTGCGCAGGAGAAGTTGCTGAATGTTGGCGACTGTGTTGGTACGCCGCAATTCTGTGACAATTGGTACGAATGTACATGTATATAGGATGTTTTTATGGTCTTGTGTGGCATATGTTGCTACAAGTCAAGATACTACAGCACAAGTTGTTGCAGGCAAACGGCTTTTGCTCTTTGAAGACAAGTCTGGAGTCGCTACCACAGTGCCGTGCCATACCGTGCCATGAGCTGTTTGCTACTGAGCTAGTGCACACTTGAAACTGCTGACTTTGATCTGAGCAGTTCAGGTGACAATTCAAGCTACGCAGCGATGTGAGCTCGTACTCCTCAATGCATGGCTTGGCATGTTGTGAAAGAAAGGGAGCAAACCCCAAATATCAACAATAACATGCACATTTGTTATCGTTTGTTTGCTTACATATCTATCATGTTTATCTACCTGCTCAGCTAATATCTGTCTGTCTGTCTGTCCGTCCGTCCATCCATCTATCCCATCTATCCTATCCTATCCTCCTATCCTATCCTATCCTGTCCTGTCCTGTCCTGTGTCCTGTGTCCTGTGTCCTGTCCTGTCCTATCCTACCCTATCCTATCCTATCCTATCTATCTATCCTATCTATCTATCCTATCTATCTATCCTATCTATCTATCCTATCTATCTATCTATCTATCTATCTATCTATCTATCTATCTATCCTATCTATCTATCCTATCTCTCTATCCTATCTATCTATCCTATCTATCCTACTGTATCTATCTATCCTCCTGTATCTATCTATCCTACTGTATCTATCCATCCTACTGTATCTATCTACCCTACTGTATCTATCTATCCTACTGTATCTATCTATCCTACTGTATCTATCTATCTATCCTATCTATCTATCTATCTATCTATCCATCCACCTACCTACCTACCTACCTATCTATCTATCTATCTATCTATCTATCTATACATATTACGTATATATATACATATATATATATATAACATGCATACTCATATACATTTGTTTGAAAGTAGCGCTTCTTTAGTTTTATTTCTTTTCTCTGAGACTGCCATTGGATCATTTCAGCAAGAGCAGCAACGCGAAGAAAGCTTGCCAGGTGAGAAGATTAAGGCAGCTCATTGGTAAGCAAGAGGCTGCTATCAAGCTTCAACAAGAAAATTTGACGTATGTGCCTCTGTGTGCCTGAAAATATCGTAAGATCGCCCTGTTCAAACGTGTGTGGAATTGACTCTTGGAGATGAAGCAGGAGCAATGAACACAACCAGATGTTTCGTCCGAGGTCAAGTCTGCTCTCATCGCCTGTTCTGTCAGTGCATTCCTTGGGCCTTTTGTGCAATTCGGCAATTCTGTTCAGCAGTGCAGTGTCTTTATTCCCCTTCTTCTTGGGTTCGTGATGATAGAGAGCGCCTTGCAGTGGCAGCGACAGCAAGTGGAAAAAGTTTGAGGCCCAAAGTAAATCAGTGGTCACAGACATCTCCAAGTCTCTCGAGCTCAGCGAGTACTTGCCAGGCACACTCACCAAGCCTCAGAAGGTTTGATGAAGTCTTGTTTGTACACGCTGAAACTTCAACGTGTCAAACATAAATTTTCTTTTCGAGGTGCTAAGATACCGCCAACGATTGGACTCTTTGTGGTGCTGGACGGTGTGGTTCAGGCCAGCACCAGTGATTTTGAATGACAAGTACAAGCACAGAGGCTGAGCAACGTAGATAGTTGGTGATTTGTTCCACGTTGGGAATCATATGCAACATATATAGCCATAGCATGCCATAGCAGCTGTCGCTGTGAACATAGACATTGGGACTCTGACTTCGAGGAAACACTAAGCGTCAGCGGAACAAACATATACATCAACGCACTATGTGCACCACATATACAAATCACACTCATCCGCTGTGTTCCGACACCAGATGCGAAGGCCGGACATCGTCCCTCAATGCGGACTCTTCGGCAAGGCCATGTAGAAGCTCCACCAGCTGCCCTTGCAGCACAAGGCCAGATTTGCCCGGACGAAACCGGTGAAGGTTTGCTAAGATTCCATATATTCCATGCAGAGAATGATAGGTGATAGGAGTTTAATGGATTTTTTGCACTTTCCTTCAAGATATATGAGGCGTTCAAGACAAAGTCAGAAAGCAAGCAAAGACTGGCAAAGACTGTAAACTTGAGGAGAACTGTCAGACCAGACAGACAACAAGCAAAGACTGTCGCAACACAACATACAAGAATATACAAGAAATGCCATCCAAACCGTCACAAACTTTTAAGCAAAGGTGGACATGCTGCCCTGAGGCTCATTTAACCCTCAAGTATTGGGAGCCGTGCCATCTTCAGTTGTTTTTATGCACTTCTTTCAACCAAGCTGACTTCAGCCCTCAATATTGGCAGTTGATTCACGAGCCAAGGCTCACGAGTGTTCGCTAACTGCCGGTCATTCCGGCTGCCGCCTTGCGGTTTTGCCCCAAAGGCTAAGGCCCCTGAGTTTGATGACGCCATTAGCATGGTGCATTCACCCGGGTGACTGTCTTCAAATTCCAGGACTGATGATGCTGCTGGCATGAAAGCACGGATTATCGAAGTTCTCTCTCGCGTCAATCCCTCAGAGTTTGGGCCCTCTCTGCAGTTCTACTTGTATTTTACAAACTTATCTGTATTCCGGTTTGATTTACAAGACAATGCCCATTGACTTCAAGGTTTCCATTTTCCGGCAAGTTCAGGAGGTCCCTGCTTTCAACAACAACCACATGATTGCAATGTGGTGCTCCAATTGAAATCGATTGAAGACATTTTCAAAGCTCGATGCAAGCGTGCTCCGAGCTAGACATGCTTCAGAGCTACACTGGGAGGCAACTCTAGATGTCCTTTTCCACAGCGTGAAGACGCAGATCTATCGCAGTGGAGAAGAAATTGTGAAACAAGGCTCGTGCTTTTTGAAAAACAACATGTCCATGTCTCAAGCTCCACCAAGCCTGCATCGTTGGTCCGTGCAGGTGACAAGGGTTCTCAATTCTATGTCATAGCAGCTGGAGAGGCACGCCTAGGTTTGTGATGGTTTGTGCATGTTGGTCGATGTGCAGTCATTTGTACGAGATTGTAGGAGTCGTACCCTTCGACTGTCTTGATTAGCATGCCTGCACTCTAGTGCATTCATGAGTGCAATGGGTACACCAGAGATCATGAGAGGGACCTGGCTGAGTTGTTCTGCGTGCATGACGCAATCTTCATATTCATGCATGTACGGATGGATTGATACCTGTGTGTTCGGGAGACAGGATTGGAAATTAAAGCACGATGCCGTCAAATGCCATCAAACATCTTAAGGTAAGAATGTAGAATGCACACAACTATGTACTGTATATATATAGACATGCATATTGACGCTATGTATGCGATAATACGTATATATATATATACACATATTATACGTATATATATATATATATACATATGTACACTTTGCTGTGTGTCAAATGGAAAGATGAAATGTGGATCAGCTTTACTGGCATTTTGAACGAGTGTTCTTTCTCGTTGCCTTGAACCAATTCTGTGCCATGGTGACCCCTTTTGAACTCTTGGTGGCGTGGTTTGTTTCTGATGTGGTGCTCTTTTTCGTTCCTGTTCCTGCTGTTGTAATTGCTGGCGTGGCCAAGGCGTCGCTTGTCTCATCAATGCTGTCATCATCTCTGCCATGTTTGTGGTCACACTTGGCGTCGCCGTTGTCCTTATCCTTCTCCTTGTTCAGTTGTACTCGTCGAGATTGTTCTACGTGTACTTATACATGTAGGAATGCAAGAAGTATTCGTAGTCTCGTGGTGCTGGTGATTGTGATTGTGCTGGATCGGTGGGGATGACATGGCGATGGTGTTGGTCTGATGAGAGCCAAGCCTCATAGCTAGCCAGGAAGCATAGAAGACTTTGAGAGACTCTCTTTCAAGAGCCAGCAAATATAGAGTAAGTTCGTACAGCTGACTGAAGGTGGAGATGTTGAAGGATGGCCGCCCGATCAGGAGGCCATCGTAGTGAGAACAGTCAGATTTTGTAAATCAGTGAGGTACATGATTGCCTAATGAGCTACTGCATCTAGCAACAAGGAGGGGCTGTGGCTTCGGACTGGACAACTTTTATTTTGGAAAGCGCTTGGGTCACTGCGCTTTACAGATTACAGACCCTGGAGGCTGGTGCAAGGGTGCTGCTTCGGCGAGAGAGCTGTTCGCTTCGAGGAGCCTTGGCCCACTTCCTTCAAGATGGCAAACGTCTCAGCTTTGGCCCGGTGCTGTAGAGATTGTAGAGATCATGTTTTCAAATGTTCTAATTCTAAGATGTTTAAAAGACATATTCGATCATATGTCATAGTGAGTCATAGCCTGATGTTTGCAATGTTTTTCAATGTGTTTCAATGTTTTCTAGTTGCTGGTCCGTGACATGAGTCTTGGGCTATTGGCCCTGAGGCCACAGCGGAAGGGGAAGTCTGGTTTTGGGACAGCTCCAGCCTGTGGCAGGCACTGCCTTGGAAACTTTCAAAATCTTTCAAACGTGTCGACATACTGTGACATAGTGCGACATATTATGACTAATTTCGCTGTCCTTGCTCCGCTCCGCTGGAGGCTCTTGCAAAAGAAGGTAGAGCTTCAGAACAGCTTCACCAACGAGCCGTGTTGCAAGATCCTGGAGTCAAGTTGCTCTCTTAGTTTTTCGATTCACTTGCGCAAATGTCCACATCACATGAAACCGCCGGAGTTCTAAGTTTTGATGACGCCATGCCTACAGTTGTTGTGCTGACTTTTTTTTTGACTGCATAAGGTTAGCAGATCTAAGAAGACTTGGTCAAGTGGGAACTGGGACTTCGGGAACTGTTTGGCTTGTGGCGTGCTCAGCTTGTGCAGCTCAACAGGCCTGGACTGAGCATGATAAGCTTTTTGCAAGGTGCGCCACAAGGAAACAGGAGCCAAATATGCGCTGAAGCGAATGCAAAAGCTGAATGGCAGCAATAAGGCAAGGCCCAGTGCTTGGCTAATGGGCTAGAAAGTGGCAGAGCAACGATATTTGCAATAGCCTGCAGAACAGCCTCCTGTTGTGGATGCTTTCAGCATGTTCAGTTGTTTCTCTGGTCAGGTTCCGCCTGTGGTGCAGCGAGAAATTGAGATCTTGTCCGAGAATGACCATCCTTTCCTCATGCACATGGCCAGCATCCTACAGAGCTGATTTCTGCATCAAAGTTACTGCCATAGATACTAGAATATACTAGATTATAATTATACTAGATTATAATTATACTAGATTATAATTATACTAGATTATATATAGGTATTAAATTATACTACTATTACGTATACGTATATATGTATAGATGATGCCCAAAACAGGTTGGCTTTCTGCATGCTTCTCCGGCTTCAGCTGTTTTTTTCCTGCAGGTGAAGTCCATGGAAACGTTTCAGAATGTTTATGTCCTGGCAGAGTATGTCGGAGGGGGCGAGCCAGACTCTCGATTACTCGCACTGTCAAAGTTTGCAGGGCCGTGCTCCAACCGCTGCCATTTTGCCAATTACTGGTAGATGGTTGAGGTTGTATGATGCAATGCGCTCAATTACCAACGCTTTTTCTCGAAAACAAGCGATGTGTGAGCCCCAAATTCAAGCCTCAGTCAGTGTCCATCAATGAGATTGGACGAAAACATTAATCACAATGTGGATGAATCATGATGAATCGGCAAGACCTTCTTTCCAGTGATGCATCCAAGGTTCTACGTAGGGTCAATTCTTCTGATGGTAGAAGCTCTGCACGAACGCAACGTCGTTTATCGAGACCTGAAGCCAGAAAACATTCTGCTTGACTCAGAGGCTCATGCCACTATCACCAAATTTCAACCCCACACATGCATGGATGGTCCCAATATGTCACCCATTTTCTTGACATATTTTCTGACTTGACTTTGACAAAGATATGCTGTATTGTAATACTCTGTTTGATCTTGCCAGGGTTACCTCAAGTTGGTTGACTTTGGCACCGCAAAGAAACTGGATGCAAAGTGTGGCAGAACCTTCACGCAAGTCGGCCAAGTGCTCAGATCAAGCCTTTCAAATGCTCATGGAAAAGATGAAAAGGATTGAACAGGACGGTGAGCCAAAATCCAGCATCTTGGGTGTAGAAATACTTCTACGTTTGGTTTGTTCAGAATTGTTTCGTTGGGACACAGTTGGGCGGACAGTGCAGTAACTGCAGTACGGCTGGGAGGGATGGTGACATCCAACTGGCCTACTCTCAGCTTTCATAAACTGTGCTTTGAATCACCGCGAAGCAATAGCTCGTTCATTGGTGCGTTTTGCAACGGTGTATGCGACAGTTGGAAGATGTTTTCCCGACCTCCCTGTGCTTGCGTACTACTATCGCCCTTTGCACTATATACAAACTTGGGGCTTTGGAGTCGAAACTCAAAACTTTGCAAGGGAGAGAGGCTGATACATTCATGGTTCATGCGTTCAATGTGGCCTGAAATAGATCCAACCTGCTGCGCCTTCACAATCGTTGTAGCTGAATCGTTTGTCGATGGCTCACAACTGGCCAAAGAATAATTAGCTAAACAGATATGAGTCATAACTTCCAATCAATAGAAATTGACCTTCCATAGAACAGATTCGAATGCGTCGGTTTTCCAGCAGCCTCCCCGATTAAATTCAACACCAAAGTTTTCTGTGCTGGGGGACGAAGATACAAAGCGGATCAAAGCGGGTCCATAAAGAAATTCATGGAAAGGACGAGAAGCTTCGAATACCGAACTGGGGAGTTCATTCTTGATCAAACTCTTTTTTCTGGTGCCAATGTCTGTGTTTTGTGAATTCAATTTGTTTTTTTCTGTTTTTTTTAATCCTAGGTACAACCCATTATATGGCTCCTGAAGTCATGCGTGGCAAAGGGTATGGTCTTGAAGTTGATGCACCAAGCTCAGAGTTCATGATTCATGAGCAATTCTATTCACATTCCAAAAGTCCGTACAACAGTGCCAAAAGATCTGCGGCTCCTGACAGCATTCGCAACCCGAGGTTTGGGCACTTGGAATACTTCTTTTTGAGAACTGCTTGCATGTTTATCATGGTTTGCAGTTTGGGATGTCGAGAGTTTCACTCATTTTTCAAGCTTTTCGACTGTAAGAAGTTCTGCTTTTCCTTCATTTGCAGGTTGCTTTGTGGACAGCTACCCTTCGGAGAAAACGCTGATAACGACAGGGAGGCTAGCAACATTGCATTCTTTGTGAGACTACAGAGCTCTTATGTTGCTGCGAGGTCTGCAGAGCTGTGCTGGCAGGGAAGCCGCACATTCCCCAAGCATTGGACGAATGCTCTAAGAAAATCATTGTGGAGCTAGCTTGTTGATCTTCTTGTCGTTCGAGACAGACCACTGGCCAGTACTATTGCGACTCTAAGACAACGAAATATACGAAATTGCTTCAACGGCACCTGAAATACCTGAAAGCCACAGCACTTTTGTGCCAGGTGTCTTTGCTGGAGCCTCGCCCACGCCGACGGCTTGGTTGTGGAGCAAACGGGCTGAGAGAGATCAAGGACGAAGAATGACGAAGATGAAGCCAACTGCTGCCGATAGGTCCGATAGGTGAGTTCAAAATTCTTGCACTACAATCCCAGAATTGGTTTGGGGCATTTACAGGAAACCTGATATTGGATGGGAAAAGCCTTGGCTTCCTGTAATTCTTCCCTGCAACCAAAAATACATTGATTCACTTCTTGCGCTACAGGACCACAGCTTCTTTCGATCCCATTCTTCATCTAGCAATGGTGATGAGGCAGAGCCTTCTAGTCCCCGGCGTGTGCGCATGTAATGAGCAGAGCTTCTGCGTGCCAGAAGCGCAAAAGCCTGTGTGTGCACCCCTGCGCGAGTTGGATATGTGAGTGTGAACTTGCAGGCGAATCGTTTGCATGTTGAAAGTGCGGACGACTTTTTCATACACCTCTTAAGCTTGAGCCTCAGAGCCTCGGTTTGCTTGAGACAGCCTTGCTCAGAGAGCAACACGGATGGCAACAGAATGTCCATCAGGTCGGAAGCAAGATCCGCCGATTCAACCTCCCATCAAGGAGCCCTTGCCCTCAAATGTTTTCAGTCAGAGCACTGTGTGAAGAAATGACATCAGACATATTCCAGGAAAAGGAGGACAAGCCTGAAGAGGCTCTCACAGACCAAGAGGAGGAAGTTTTCTCCGGAGATGCGAAAAGTGGAGTGACTTCATGGGCCACCTAGTTGGACAGGTGCGGCCTGGGCTGGTCTGCACTTTGCTTGGCGTTCAAGCTTGTCAACAAAATATGTAAACGCCCGCTGCAGCAACATCTACCACACATATCCACAAATCAATACAAATCACGTGTCATTAGATATGGCTGGTGCATCTGAGTGAGTGAGGGAAGATACGCTCTTTGTTTGGATGGAAGGTCGCGTGTTTGTACTGGGCACTCAGCCTCCTCTGTGTACCACAAATCGCCTTTCCGACCGATCGCCTTTCCCACTTAGAGAAAGCGTGGGTGCACACATTTTGGTTGTATTTGTCATGTTGTGGTAGGTTTGTGCGGCTGTTCAGAGTGAAGGTCTGGGGGAGGATGATGATGCTCTAGGTCGGGTTAACGATAGAAAGTTGTTGGATGTTTCAAGCCCAGTTCTCAAATAAAGTCGCAGCTCTGGGTACAATAGCAGACCTGATCAGTCCTGTGAACAGTCAGCTGTTTGGATTGATTTTGATTTTGCTGATCAATCTCTCTGAGCAGGCAGAAAAACGGGCTACACGCAGCAACCTTGCAAGGTACACAGCAAGACGAAAAGGCTTTTCTTTCAATTTTCTGTTTGCCGTCTCCTCTTGCCCACTGGCCCACAGCCTTTACATGCCTTTACGACCTCTTCTTTTCCTGGCACGGATGCAGACTGAAGTGTGATGTAGACGTTGTAGACGTTGTAGACGTTGTAGACGTTGTAGACGTAGTAGACGTTGTAGACGTTGTAGACGTTGTAGACGTTGTAGGCAAAGCAAATCTCGGTGAAGTTGGAGCGGGAGAAGAGCGGCCGGCAAGACCAAGTTCCTGGAGATGCTGACCTGAAACGGAAGCCGGAGCTGTACTCTGACGGATGGCGAAAAAGTCTGCTTTATGAGCACGATAAAGACATAGAACGTGCAGAGGTGATTGACACTGGGTAGGGATCGGCAAATCTTGGATATTAATTGTTGGCGAATGCAGTACTTGGTTTGTCACTGCTTGCTTATTCGGAAAGTTGCTGCTTGCAGAGACAACTTGGCATGCAGACAGTGCATGCCGGAAAGATGTAGCGAAATGAACATGCTGCAAGAACGGTAGTAGTGGTGTGTAGAGTGAATTGACTTGCAAGACGTCAAAGAAGGCAACTGATGCCAACATTTGTTCAGCTCAGGTAGTCAACGGTTCAAAGTTTCCATTGGCAGGACCTAGAAGATTGTTCAGAGATGCTGAAGCTTGCTTCGAGGCAGGATGCATTCTACATCATTCTACAGTTTCTTTGACTGTACCCGCCAGTCTTGGCGACCCCGTTTGCAGGATGGTTTTTGACCAGCTCTTAAAGTTTTGAAGACGCAAGACTTTGCCGGAAAAGATCTAGATTGTTGTCTCAAGTGATTCTTTCTGGCTACCATTGGCTACCAACATACCGCTGATTTGCGGATTTGCGTTTTTGGAAGCTGTACTCATACAAACACATGGCGCTCAAACATTGGAGTTTAAGTTGGCACACATGGCCTGATGTACTGCAATGCAATGATTCACTGAATACAAAAGGGGTTTCCATCATGCTCCGTCTTTCTCCATGTCCTAATCCGAGTTGACATTGCGCCAAGAAGAGTGAAGATACTAAGTCTTTCAATATGTTTCAACATGTTTCAACACTGTTTGTTTTTGGTGGCATTGTTAGAGAGAGCAATGCTCAGGCATCGTGCGGACCTGTTGGAGCGAGCTACTCTGTCCCTCATGGCTGCCAATTTGGACTCCCCGGAGGCTCAAGATTATTAATATGGTCCTGCTTCCACCTTTCAACATTTCTACCCTTTTTACCGTTATAGCATGTTATAGCCAGAAAGTTTTTGGCACCTCAATCTGCACAGCATTGCACAGCAAACTGCAAGGTGGAGCATCAATTGCCCAACCTTGCCGAAGATCAGAGACAAAAATTGGAGGACAGATTTGTTCTGTTTACACATGCCAAGAACATGATCCTTGCGACTGGAATCAAATCGCAGGAATTGATTCGAAAACATAGAACCAATTAGACAATCAAGTCAAAACATGAATTATATTATATACATATAATTACATCCCTCATTTCCAAGATTTTCAAATTCAGATTTGAGGAAATCCAAGAGCAAAACATGTTATATATATATATACATATATATATATTCATTTCTACCACCAAAATTTTATCCTATAAATATATCTAAAACAACAAAAAAAAAATATAAATAAATACATATTCAATATGTATTATATGGATAAAAAGTATCCCGGCAAGAAACCCACAAACAGTGTGGGGAAGTGGGAGGATAATGTATGATAATGTGGATGATGATGATGATGATGATGACGATGATGATGGTGGTGGTGGTGATGGTGATGGTGATGGTGATGATGATGATGATGATGAGGGTGGTGGTGGTGGAGATGATGATGAGGATCATAATATGGAAGATGAAATGGAGGATGATGATCTGGAGAAGGAAGAAAATAATGATATTGATGAAGATGATGATGATGATGTTGAGGAGGATCAATGATGATAATTATAATGATTATTATTATTATTTTGATAATAATAATGGTGGGAATAATAATAATGATGAAAAAAAAGATCTAGAATTAAAAAATATATATCGAATGAATTTATAAAAATATATTATAAAAATCATTTTGTATATTTATTTATAATAAATATATTATGATTGTATATATAAATTTATATAAAAATTATTGTGATTTAAATTGGATCTAAAATATATATATATATAATTTATATGAATTTATATAATGAAAATATATATTTTTATATTTATAGAAACATATTGGCATTTAAATTGAATTTAGAATACGAACACATATTTTACATAAATATTTATGATTTAAATTTTATTTTAAAATATATTATATTATTTTATATAATAATTTATACGAAATATATATATATAATTTTGTAAAATATAATAAATATGTTAATTAAATTTTGATTTTTATAATTTTTATAATTTATTACATTTATTTTGATATAAATAAATTATTTGTATTATAATATAGATAAATAAATTTTTATTAATATAAATTTATGAAATATTTAGGTTTTATTATATATATTGTTTTATATTTATTCGAAATTATTTAATAAATAATTAATATTAGAAGATTTATATATTTTTTTGGAAATATGTTTTTGAGAAATTTATTATTTAGATTATTGATTTATAAAAAAAATAATATAGATAAAGAATAATAATAAATTATGAATTTTATATATATTCTAAAATAAATAATTATATTATTTAAAAAATAAATAATTATATTTATATATATTTTTTTAATAATATAATTATAATTATATTGCATATAATATTCTGATTTTTTTATTAATATATGTTTTTTAATATTTTCTAACAAATATATAAACTAATATATTAATATTTGGTACGAAATATTTTTAAATAAGAAATTATTTTTTTTTGATATATATTGATTTTATAAATGAAATTTAATATATATCTATTTGCATAGATTATTTATTATTTTTTATGAAATTGAATTTTTGGAAACAAAACAATTGTTATTGGTTCGTGGTCGCCTCAAAATATGATAGAAATTTAATGAATAAATAAATATATGTTATGAGATTTATTTTTTCTACGAAAAAATATATAATTTAATTTCGAATTTTATTTTCAAAATATATTTTCTTATTTTGATATTTTGTTTTTCTCGTTATATTTTCCCTGTGGTATTTTCTGGAATCGTTTTGTAGAATAGTTTTGGGAAATTATTTTGAAATATAAATTTGAAGAATCGCAGCTTTGGGGCGGTCAGCAGCTTTGGGGAGCAGCTTTTGGTAACAACTTTCGGGAGCTACTTTGCAGAATGGCTTTGGGGAGCCCTGCTTTGGGACGCGGCTTTCGGTAGTAACTTTGAAGAGCAGCTTCGGGGAGCAACTGTGGGGATCAATTTTGCGGCTTTGCAGCCGCATTGAGGAACAATTGCTCCCCGAAAGCCCCCGAAAGCTGCTCCCAAATTTTCTGTTCTTCAAAGCAATTGTTCCTCAAAATTATTCCGGAAAGCTTGCTAAATTTGTGTACCTCTGCAAAGTGGTTGCCCCAAAGCGGCTATACTTAAAACCTATTCCCCAAAGTGGTTCCCCAAAGCTATTCTCCAAAACGGCTTCCGAAAGCTGCTCCCCAAAGTTGCTGCCGAAAGCTGCTCCCCAAAGTTGTGTTCTAAAGCTACTCCCCAAAGCTGCTGTTCAAAGCTACCGTGCAAAGTTGCTCCTTAAAGCTGCTCCTGCACCCCAAACCTACTCCACTAAGTTGTTCCCCAAAGCCGTTCCCCAAAGTTATTTCCCAAAGTTGTTTCCCAAAATTGTTTCCCAAAATTATTATCCGAACAGCTGTTAAAATTGTACCCGAAAGTTGTTTCCGAGAGCGGCTTCCTAAAGTTGCTTTGTAAAGCTCCTCCCCAAAGCTGTCGTTTTCAAAGCAGCTCTCAGCAGCAATTTTGGGGAGCAGCTTTCAGGGGCCGCTTTGCAGAATAACTTTGAGGAGCCGTTATGGGGTATAGTTTTGAAGAATCGCAGCTTTGGGGTAACAGCTTTGGACAGCAGCTTTGGGGAACAACTTTGAGGAGCACCGCCCGGGAACAACTTTGGGGAACAATTTTGGACAACTGTCCGGAACAATTTTGAGGAACACTTGGTTTGAAAAACAACAACTTTCGGAAATAGATTTACAAGGAATTTTGGGGAGCAATTTTAGTAGCAACTTTGGGGAGCTGCTTTCGGGACCACTTTTGGGAACAATTTTGAAAACTAGTTTTGGGGTTGTGGAAAATAGTTTTGGGGCAGCTTCGGGAACTAACTTTGGAAAATTGATTTCGGGAACAGCTTTGGGGAGCAGTTTTGCGAACAACTTTTTGGAGCAATTGTAGGGTGCAATTATGCACGGAGCAATTTTCGATGACGTCCTTTGGGAATAGCTTTCTGGGGCGTAGTTTTTGGCAGCAATTTTGGGAAGAATTTGGTGGTAGAAATTGTATATTTTTTTGTCAATTGAAACGACTAGAAATAAATATGGCTTTCCAGCGGTGACGCATTAGTGGTTGGTGGGCGGTCGCAAAGCCATTTGCAAAAAAAAGAAATTCGGACGGCGGCAGCAGAGCCACAAAATACGGCCAAGGGAAAAATTGCATGCCGACCCATATTAGTATCAATCCGGAATTACATATCCAATTACTCACAATGTTTACCAACAGGAATAAACATAATGCAGAAAATATTCATCATCCAAGGAAAGGTGACCAACAATCCATACCAGCTCCTGTCAATCCCACATGGGGTCGACCGGCACCTGAAACAAAGGAAAGAAAACAAAAAATATCCTTAAAAGAAAAATCAATCCGATAAAGATAGATTGATTTAAATGGGAAGATCTTTTTTTTGATAATATGACAAGAATCGCGGACTTCCGATTAGAATTGTCGACCATTTATATTTATATTTTTCTTTTTGGGACATATATTTATCGAAACATTTGGGATCTCCTTAATTTATTAATTCACTTCAAAATCAGACACTTTATTTTTGAAATTAATTTAGAATTAACAATTATAATTTTTATTGTTGTTCTTTCTCATAATTATAATTATTAATAAAATTCGATTTAATTTCCTAAATATTTTAAATTTAACATTTAAATTTTATATATATAATTTTATTTCCGTCTTAATAATACCTAAATATATTTATTATATTAAATGTGTTTTTTCCCTAATTAAATATTTATAGAATATTTTTATAATTCACTCTAAATTAATTTTTCCTATCGATTTATACCTCATTCGACTAATCCGTCACAAAATTAAAAATTAAATTATAAAATAAATAATTATTCCTACGCAATATAAATTATATATTTTTATTTCAAATTAATAATATTATTTCGAATTTTAGATATTTTAAAATAATTATTTTAAATTTATTATAATTTATATATATTAATGTTTAATTTAAAAAAAATAAAATACATTATTTTACTTCGAGTGATCCCCACCATGACATTTCAAAACAGCTTGTCGACAGCACTTTTGTCTGAAGCTTTTGTCACGGGACTTTTACCCAACTAACTATCCCAATTATTTGTTTTACCTGGCAGGTCATTGTACAGGTCAGACTATCAAAGAGGATATAAACATGTCAGTGGACCATGTAAAGTAAATTCCAGAGCTCTCAACAGGTTTGTTTAAACATGACCAAACAGGGCAGTGGACCACCTGAGCCAAACAAACAAACATGCCCAAACATGTCAGCACGTCGCCTGTCAAACATGTTTGTACAAACATGACTGAACCAAGCCAGTGGACCCCTGAACCAAAGTCAAAGGCTCGCAAGCTCACGTGTAAACTCGACAAAACCATGCCAGTGTTACTTCATCAGA
>Ga0126342_10006217_pt1 | contig 21121 bp, 18 predicted proteins | sample Cyp1metagenome_FD_92528 | JGI IMG/M metagenome (GOLD analysis project Ga0126342, IMG submission 92528) | Coral microbial communities from Lord Howe Island, Old Settlement Bay, Australia - Cyphastrea 1 metagenome | ecosystem: Host-associated > Invertebrates > Cnidaria > Coral ...
AAAGATCTATTTTAATATTTAATTTAATAAATGAAATAATATATAATATAATGTATTTTATTATATTTAATATAATATTTAATATAAGAAGTAATATAATATAATATAATATAAAATAAAATAATATAATATAATATAATATATTATAGTATAATATAATATAATATAAGATAATATGATATTATATAATATATATGATATAATATGTAATTCATTTTTAATATAATATTTGATTTAATATATAATATATTATATATTATATAACATATATGTATATACGTAGATATATTTTATCATTTTATTTCATATCAATGTGTATAGTATATAATTACTCTGTGTCTTAGTGTTCGACATTCTCAAAAGCCAATCAGGGAATCAGGGCGGGTTATTGGACGCTCGAGGTGCGCAAAGAGGCTTTGGAAGGTCTGACACAACTGGCAAGTCTCCAGGCCGGGAGTGACCCAAAGCTTGACAGACGACAGCAATTTCTGAAATCCATTGAGTAGCAATGAGTAGCACTTGTTTTTTTTCTGTGATGATTTTTTTTTTTTCAGAGTTTTTTTTTGTCAGTTTGTTTCTGCTTTTCGACGCATTTCGATGCCTTCCGGTTTGCAGCTCCCAGGACGGCTTGCCTATGACACCACCTGAGCAGTATCGTGCTGTAGCAGGTGTGTGACACTCGCAGCTGGAAAACCCATTAGGTGAAAAAATGATTAAATTGTACAGTAAATTGGCATATTTGATTTTTTCCCCAAAGGGATTATAATGATTGAGGCGAAGTAATGACAGAGACATACACCCCTATTCGATCCCAATGATATTTCTAGACAAGGAGTTTGGGGCTGTTCTATCCCTGTGGTAGGCCAAGACTCACGTTCGGAACCTTAAAGATCAAGAAAACCAGCGAAGCAGTGAAACTGATGTTCCCATGCAAGATTCTCGTGCTTGCTGGCATGCTTCGGAGTATTGTGGTCGCCTGTATTTCCTCCAAGGTGTTGTGCGATCGTCTGCGCCAAGTCAAAGTCAGCTTCAGGAGACGACAGTGAAGCGTGGGGAGATGGATGGTACTGCGTCATATACCTATAGGATCCTATAGGGATACCTAGGGCATTCCAGCCCCCTCCTCTTGCAACTTGACAGATGGGTTCTTAGATGTTCTTGTTGGTTATGGACCAAACGGTGACAATTTGTGCGGTGGATCCGTAACAAACGAATGCAGAACTAGGAATCACGGAATCACGGAATCACGAACTTGAATCTGGTATATTGCCAGGCATGGCATCAGGTCGCAACTCAAAATAGAAGAAAATTAAAAGTGGCCGATGCATAAAAAATTGGATTGCATTGCTCACCAATCAGTTAGATTCGAATTTGGATACCACCATGTTTGACATCCCAACTACAATGTTAATTTGCACCAAGATACATATAGTTAATCATAGCGATCATAGTTTATCCATGTTTATCATGTATCAGAATCATATTTACATTCCGAAGGGTTGAGATGTGGCAACTTGCAACTTGAAGGAGCGACAGTGCCTCTCCATCGCACCTCAGGACCGATCAAGCAGCGATCGAGGTCTTCGCTCCTCCCCAGGTGGCCTGTGGCCCAGGTTTTAAAGATTTTTTCTTTATGTCACTTCAGATGTCACTTCAGAATCATTTTCACATATTTTCAATCTTGATATCTCTTGATCTAGGATATTCTAGGATTGTGTAGTTCATTGTAATTCAGTATCCAAATGGTTACTGAATGTAATGTAGATCTGCACAGGTCCTTGTGAAGCTGTTCACATGTCAAGCTGCGGTGCTTAATATGTGTAGTCCCTTGCGAAAAGAGCAGAACGAATATCCGTGATCCATGCGCGGTCTCATAACCAACCTCTGTGCAAGAAGGTGTTGAGTGAAAATGACTTGAAAGAAGATCAAACACAAGTATATAAGTTGAAATTTGTAGATTCTTAGTAATACAAGACTTCATCGCCCCCAGTCTTTTCTGCCCAAAGAACATCTGAGTGAATCTTCAAGCGCTTCAAAAACCATGAAAAACGGATTAATCCAACGAAAACTGCACAGAAAGAAAACAGGACAAAGGTTGCTTTAAACTTATATAATCTTATATATTTAATTGTATATAATACTCAATGGTGATTATTGGCGATTGCTTCACTGGAAAGGGCCTACTACTGTCGCCTTACTATGGCGCTTTCCCGAAAAGTAAACCGAGAATTCGTGTGAAGTGAAGTGTAAATGTATGTAAATGTCATTTTGGAGCGACATGTCTACTTCATGTGTTCCGACGTGCAATCCTTGCCAACGTGCAAGGTTCATTTTTTCCCAATAGGCTATCCTAGCCTATTCCTAGGCTTTTAGTTTTAAAACGGTACTTAGCACAGGACTTACGTGAGGCCTGTTGCACACTGAACAGATCAACTCGTTGACGGTTCAAGATGGTGCAAGATGGTTCAAGTATGAAACTTTCTTCCAAGCCCCACTTGGCTGCAACCATCTGCAACCTGTCAGCTAGGCATGCGGAAGTCAGCACCTTCCGGCCAGCCCAAGCTGAAATGGCCCGGAGGCAGGGCTGAACCGGAAGCTTTTGGGAGTCCTCCAAGACATTCCAAGACAGCAAAGCAATAAGGAACACATAGGAATCATAGGAACACATTTTTTTCTAAAATGTCTCTCGATTCAAAGCTCTATCTTGCAGCAAGGAATATTAGGATCTGTCCAAGCAAGCGCCGCCGTTAGTCAATTTTGCAAGTTCAGTACTATTCAGTACTCATTGGTCTTCTGACTTTGCACTCCCTTGGTTTATGAGAAGCTTGGGTTGAACATGTTTGGGCCGCTTTCACAACGCACGCAAAGGATCACCCTTTCACCTGTGGTTGTACCGTTCACTTCATCTCCAAAAAGCAAACATGTGGCAACATGCAATAACCGCCTATCATGTTTTCGATTGTTTCCTTCTATGAACTTGATGGATGGGCACGCTCCAGTTCTTTCAATCGGCGGTAGCTTGTCATGGCTTGTCATGGCTTGTCATGGCTTGTCATGGCTTGTCATGGCTTGTCATCTTGTAGTCGCCATATGTCGCCATGGGCAGGTCCGATTCGGACACCATCCTCCTTACCGCGGTGAGCACCAAACCGCCTTGCACTTGCCGTGAAAATTGGGCCCTGAAGCTGACTTGGCGGTGTGAGGAAAACACACGTAGTAAATCGTAGTAAAACTGTGATCTCCCGATGATCTATCTTTGTAATGGTAATTAGTCATGTGACGTTTATGATGTAGAGTTCCTGGAATAGATAAGATTAAGAACGCTTTCTGTTTTGACATGAGCTGCATTCAGAAGCTTTCAGAAGCACCTCAAGAACATATCTTCTGTTCAGGGATGTTCAGGGGTTCCTGGGACGAAATGGTGAGATGTTGCCAGCTTTCTGCAGCTTGGATAATTTTCTGAGCTAAAGCTGAGCAAGCTTTCAGTGTTGGGTTTGGCAACTTATCGGCCCACACTTTCAAGGTCCAACAAGTCCAACATCCCTCTGAATCCTATCTAAATCCTAAGCATTCCTAAATCATGGCAGTTTGTGAAGGCTTGACACGTGCTGCATGGTCAGGCTTGTGTACCCTGAACGCGGCAGTGTCCACTGGCCGCCTGACGCAGGCGGCCACTTTTCCAGATGCTTTGGGATGCATCAATGGATTATCAATGGGTTGTCATTGGACTCAGTGGATCCTCAATGAACACTGAACACTTGATGACTTTGATATGTCTGATTGTCTCGATCAGCTCATTCTTGTTCCACATTTTAGACCTTTTTAGCAAGGGAACTGCTTGGATCTCAAAGTCTTGAAGTGAAGCCATCACAGCTGACCCCACCCACTTTCCCACAGACCGGAACTGAAAGTACGACATAAATTGACAAAAGAGATAAATAGAGATAAGATACCAAAGAGATCCAAAGAGTTCGTGTGGCACAGTGGCACAGTCTCAAAAAACAATCACCGTTTGAACTTCCGCTACAAAAACGGCCAGCACTTTTGGGCTATGCCCCAACGTGTTTCGGGATGATTGACGCAACCCTCAGTTTTGGTGACACTTACAGTACTCTGTGGCTTCGTCGTCGTTGAAGGTCTAACAAGAAGATGTCCCTAGGATTCCCTTGGTCAGCTGACCTAGGGACGTTCCAGTGAAACTTCTGCGGCCAAAGTGCTGGTAAGGGAATCTGTTTTCTTTTTCTGCCACTTTATACCCTTTTGCACGTTCTGTGCACGTGCTGCGGGTATATAGATATAAACCCCAAAAAGACCTAAAGAACCCTACATAAACCCTAAATGAAATCCAACTTTAGATACCCTAAATCACCCCCAAAGAAAGCATAAAGGGACCCAAAACGAACCCTAAAGAACCCTAAAAAAACACGGGTACGGAATCCGCTCAATATTGAACGGTGTTTGCAGCCCTTTTCAATTGGGGGAAGTGTAGCCATGCGTGCGTGATATCTTATAGACGACGACACCCATGAAAGAATTTCACAGACATTGAACATCATTGAAACAGATCCATGTAAGAAGGCTTACCAGGAAGGTTATGCGTCCTATAGAGGTTTCATTTGAGGCACTTTGGAGGCTCTCAAAAATTAAAATAGGCGAAGCATTGAAAGAGCTAATATTTGCACATTTCACCACAGAATGACATTTTGAGGTTTGTTTCCTGCAGGCATTCTATAGCATCAAAGCCAGCTCTGCTGTCAACATGGCAGTGTGGCACTGGTGGTTGCCCGTAGGATTTTGAGTAGATTGTACAATAGCCGTATGTGATGTGTTGACCACTCAATGACCAAGCTGCCACTGAAATATTTATTGTCAACTGTTATAGCAGAGCTGGCTGCTTCAAGGGGGCTGCCAAGAATCACCCCCTTCAAAAATGGCTGTTGCACATTGGAACACTGGCATGGATTGATTGAAATTGGATGAAATTCGACAATCGGACAAAAGGAACACGAACCTGCCTGAATTGAACACACTTGGGTTGTAATCACCTTCCCAGGGCAGAAAAAGGTACTGCTCAGAGATCTTTAACAACCATGGTCAAAGCTATGGACCACCGAAAACGATGAAAAGTGTACAGTGTACAGCCTAAATTTCAAATCATTGCTATAGAAGCCACGATTTCCCCCTTTTAGATGCTCTTCTATTGGAAACGCCACAGGGGTGCTTGGACGACCTGAAGAAGGTGAGTGCATTGATTGTGTCTGGAGATGCTGATAAGGCGGGCTCAAATTGCAATTCTGTGAGTGTTGTGTAAGTTTGGGATCGTATAGGCCTATTCTCCAAACAGTGTGTTCACACTTGGGTCTTACGGGGAGTGTTCAGGCTGGGTATGATTCTGGACTCGTGCATCCGTGTCCGGCTAATTTGGTGACCACAGCACAAAAGTTCCTCGATAATCCATTTTCTTGCAGAGCTCTCTTGCGGAGGTGCCTTCTTGCCTGCATGCCGCGTCTGTTTTCGGAAATATGCGCGTTTTGGTGGCCGGCGTGGGGTTTCCAGGGCATTTTGAGGTCTGGAGCGTCGTTTTGCCTGACAGGGAAGACTTTCGACGCTTTTCATCCGAGTGGCAGGTGTGGCACTTTCTGCATCTTGCTAAAACGTTGGCGGGGGTCGATATTGGAGGTGGTTTCGAAGGTCATTTACTGTTGCGGGCGCAGTATTTGGTGAACTTGGACGACGCTTTGTATATTCGAAAGTCCTGTTTTGTGAAACTGTCATAAACTGTCATCATTTTTGATTTGGTACATGATGAATGATGCCGCGTAGCAGGCGCAGTACTTCGGATGCCTCAGGCTCATTTTTCGTGGCAGCAGTACTTGTAGACCTCAGTAAAAAAGTGCTCAAACTCCAAGTGAAACATCGCTTTGCAGATTTGCATTGCAGTGTTCATTTTCCTTATTTTTCCTTGGTGCGAGCAGTATTTGGTGAAATTCTAGAATGTGCTCGCGCAACCCTCGCGTCACTTTGTGCGCCTTGGACGGCTCTCGTTGTGGCGCGGCGCGAAAACCAGCTGTTTCTCGGAGGTCCTGCCAACGAATCCAAAGAGATCTTATGACTTCTGAGGTCCTTCATAGACGATCTTGCGAGAGTTTTATAGTGCGCTCTTAGAAGTCCCTACATGACATGAAGATCTTGACTATCTTGACCAACGTCTTGTCGGGTTCCTTGTGAGAAGGTCGTGTAAAGATCCTGGTGAAATCCTCGGAAAGGTCGTTGCATGATCTTGTAGAGGCAGAGGTCTGTCCTTGTGAAAAGATTTTGTGGAGTTCCTAGTGAAATGCTGTCAGAGGTTCTTGCATGAAGGTCTTGAAGATGCTCCGTGTTAGAGGTGCTTGTATGAAAACGCTTGTTGATGCTCTTTTAGAGGGCTCCACAACCCTATATCACTATTCTAAGATCTTCCAGAGGGTCCTTCTTTGGCGATCTTGTCAGATTCTCTTTGAGGTCCTGGTATGAGCATCTTGTAAGGGTTCTTGTCAGGAGTTTTTGACAGTACATGTTCTCCTCAGCACTGTTTGGGGTTCTTTTGCCGGGTTAATAATTTTCAACCATGTTGAATGAGTTTGATATGTATCCTGTATCCACTGTCTATCCAACATCTGTTCATGGATTTTAGGTGCCCATGTGGTGCGCAATACAAAAGTCGATGATTGAACATCGGAGCCCGGAGTTGGCATTGCTAGAATTTAATGCAGTGAGAGAATAATTCGGAGCAAATTCCAGTGGGTTCAGCTCCACTTTCCAAATTTCCGATGGATCCAGTGATTTTTGTCCCGTTTGTTCTCGTTGAATTTCAGGTTGTACCACCTGCGGCTTCAAGCCATCTGCATGAGGCAGAGCCGCTTGGGCGTTACACACGTGGCTGTCACACAAAAAGGCGTTGCCTTGTTACGAACACGGTGCATTAGATCAATCCATTGACAACAATAGATTCGCACGATGGGAAACAGAGAGAGATGCAAACAGTTGCAACAGAATTCGCAGAAATCACCGGAAGCAAGAAGGAAACCTACATGACATCCTTGGCGGCTTGTGTCTGACTGCCTAAGATGGTTGGTAAGGCGTTGCAAACTGTGATTGACTCGACTGTGATTAGTTTGGAGTGCAGGAAATAGTTTTGTAAGTAGCATGGTGAACCCGGTGAATGGAAGGGCTGATGACACACATCATTTTGCCATGTACTTTCTTCTGGTACGAGTTTCACATTGTGTTTCACATAGTTTCACAGTTTCACATCGTATCACCGTGTCCTGCAGTAGTCGGGTTCAGCAGGTGCTGAAGGAGACTTGTCCTGCTGTGCGACATCTGAGCCTTCCCGGTGGAACCCACGATTTGTTCCAGTACAAGGACATTTGATGGACAGTCGTTACGATATGTTACTGTTACGATATTACACCAGCCGTTCGCAGAAACAACGAGTACCAAAGAGCCTCAAAGTGTTTTGAAAGTTCCTTTGAGCAAATATAGTTTTCACATGTTTTCACATGTTTTCACATGTTTTCACATGTTTTCACATGTTTTCACATGTTTTCACATGTTTTCACATGTTTTCACAGAATTTGGCAAAGTCTGCATTGACACGTCAAGCCATTGACTTGCGCCCGTGCCCTTGCAAGAATGCAGAGGTGAATATGCACTTCCATACTCATCACAAGCTTCACCTGTTCCTTTCATGTGGTACTGAAGACTGCTGGGTTTTCAAAAAAATGATGAGGGATAAACGTCGTTCCAGGATTGGCTGGTGAGTGAGCTCACGAACTTTATTTGCCAACTTCTGAAGTACCGAGCCGCTCCAGCAAAGCGAACTGAGCGATGGCCTTAGCAGCCTTAGCATGATGGACTTCTCAAGTTCGCATTCCAAGAGTCTTCCGGACGAAAGGATCCGAAAGGATCCGAAAGGCAGCTTTTGGGCCTTCTTATGCCTTTCTTACGCCTTCTTATTGATTTCAGCAGGTGCCATCCGTCTACACTCTTTTCAAGGGCTACAGGCTAAATCTGTTTGTGGCATCCACACCGTTTTTGGCATCGTTTGTTCAAAGTTGTATGTATTGCATCTAATCTGATTTCTGCTGTGGTTGCTTCCCGATGACAACTGCCTACACCTGTTCGCTCTGGTTTGTGGGATAGGTGCATCTGTGTTGAGTTCGAGTTGAATCCTTGCTGGGCTACCTTGAGCCTATGTTAACCCTTTGCTAATCCTGTATTGCGCCAGTGTTGGGCCCCTGTTGAGTCTATGTGCCCGATGTTATGGCAACCAGGAGGCTGAGCACAGTTTGGTCCTGCTTGAACACCTTTTAGGCCTTGCGGAGCCCGATCGACGCCTTCGGTGCCGGCGGATTTTCGTGTATCTTATCCGCTTTATCCAAGCTATCGATCTACCTATCCATCTATCTATCCATCAAATCAAAGCTGATTTGATCTCATCTCGTTTAATCCAATCAATCTGATAAATCTAGCCTATCCCCCAGTTCTATAAGGGCACCATATTTGAGGGAATTGTGCACCGAGATTGCCTAGTCTGGGGCACCCACTTGATCCCATAACCTAATCAAATCAAATCTGATCTAATCTAGCCGAACCTGATCTAATGGAAGCATATGGAAGCTAGTTTAATCAAACTGAATCAAAAATAATTTAATCTACTGTAATCCAGTCTATCTAGTCCATCTTAATCTATCTACTTTATCGAAGCTAACCTACCTACCGACCTATGAACCTATGCATCTATGTATCTGTCTATCTTTCTATCTATCTACCTGCGTATATATGTATCTATCCATCCATCCAGTAACCGTATCTTGTCTTATCTTCTCTCATCTTAATCGAATCTAATCTAATCCAATCCAATCCAATCTATCTATCTGTCAATCAGAGGCATTGTGTGTTCGTGCGCAATATTGGAAATAGTTGATGGTATAGGCCTTCATATGGCGTGGTTTCGGCACTCGGCACCTTGCAACAAGAACGTCTAGAAGGAAGTGGCTACACAACTGTTTGAAACATGTAAATTAATTTCATTTTTTTGGTTCAGATTCATTTGATACCCCACAGCTTGTCCACTTGACACAAGCTGAGGCCGCAGCCCCAGATTCCGGCATCGCCAACTGTTCAGTGAGCAATGTGCCTTGGCAGTGCATAGCAATGTTTGATGTTGCAGGATTTGTGTCGAGATTCATTCGCTTGAATTAATGAAGTTGAATGAAATTGAAATGTATTGTTTCTTCTGAATCGCAAGGTTTCACGACTTGAACTTTGCTCTGAAGATGGTAAATGGATGTAAATGGTGTTGGTCGATCTCATCACGCGTCAGACGACATCAAATAACATCAAATCACGAGTGCTACTAGGCTCTCAAGAGTTGCGGGTTTAGCAGAGTGTTCTTCGAACAATTTGTGTGAAACCCGTTTGAACCCACTTTTTGTCGCTGACTGCAATATTTCTAGTTCAAGCTGGGTTATTCTGTGTGCTAAGTGCAGGCAAGCTGATCCAGCTGAAAACGACACTTAGTGCCTAGGTTGTTCTGGTGTTGAGGCCTTAAACATCGAGCTAAGTGCTCAATGGGCAATTCCGGCGCTGAGAAAGGCGGCTAACGAACAAGTAGTTGCTTCCACTCGCACTGTTCGTGCGCTGCGATTGTTGGGCATTGGATTATAAGGCGCGCTGGGGATTCGCGTGCTGCCCTTCTTAGATCCACGTCGCGTGCTGTGGTAGCAACTGCAGGTTCCAGGGCCTCTAGTCGGGCTGCGGAACTCCCTGTGCCTCCACCTCCTCCAAAGAAGGAGCAGGAGGAAAGCTCAGAAGGAGAGGAAAGTGAAAGCGAGGAGATCAGAGAGACTGATCCCCCTGGAGATCCGGCAAGAAGGCCACCAGACCCTGCTGCTCCACCAGCCAGAGCAGACCATAGCAGAGACAGGAGTAGGCGAGAAAGACGGAGAAGTCGAGACAGCAGAAGGCGAGAAGGTGACAAGCATAGAAGCAGCAAAAAGAAGAGACGAGGGGTCCGAGGAGGACGCAATCATTCTCGGCTCCTATAGAGTGCTGGACCAGGTACTGACTTTGGAGACTTCAAGGTCTTACGCTCAAGGTCGCTGGCCGTGACGATGGACGATTGGTTAGTCTTTCCTATCGATATCGACCGGAGGACCCAGTGTCATGGGAGAATTTTATGCCTCATCGAGATCAGGCCTTAGAGATACCCTTGCAAACCACCGATTATGGGACGGACGAGGACATCTCTGCCAGCTTCTCCCTCCCATCAGTTGTTTTCCGAGGTGAAGAGCTTAGGGTGCGCAGATCCGGCAATCACCAAAGACTTGTCATCTCGGTTCAACAGAAAAGAAGGGGTGCCTTGATTTTTGCGCAAGTTGGCCATGCCTGGAGGCAGAGTCACATCACCAAGGCAACTGTGCATGGAGTGGAGGATTTTCACAGGCCGTACATTACAACAACAATGGCCAAGCAGCTTGCAAAGTGGAGGAAGGAAGATTTAGAGGGGCCCCAGGCAAAGGAAGATCAAGAGACAGAAGAACCAGAAGGCTTAGAGAAAGAACCCATGTGCAGATCAGTGCTGCCCCCTCGGCAAAGGTGAAGGAGAGTGCTCGAAGAAGCGAGCCATTGCGCGCAGACGGAGAGCTTATGCAAAGATTGCAGAACTACGAGACAGTCGAGGGGCGATGCCTCATCTGGCGCTGGCCTTATTGCCGAGCTGCCGGATGGGGAGGCCCCTGAGAAAGGAGAGTCGCCGCAATATTCTCCGTGCTTGGGAGAGGATGGCCTGATGATCGGGCAGGGCTAGGGAAGAGAGCCGCTGGCAACCTGGATGGGTCAGACCGCCGAGACAAAGACAAAGCAACAACGCAGAAGGAGGACAGAAGAAAGAGAAATAAGAGCGAACCCAGTTCTCGGCTGGGGGCCATACAAGATGGCACTACAGGAAGCTTGCAGGATCAGTTAGTTCTCAAGGCAGCGGAGGCAGCCGAGGAGAGACGTCAGAAGAAGAAAGAGGAGAAGAAGAGAAGCAAGAAAGACCCGGGCCGAGAGTTACTCAAGATTCTTACGACTCAATTGAGTTCACACAAGAAACACAAGATGAAAGACAAGAAGGAAGAGAAAGAGAAAGAGAAACGCGAGAAGAGGAGACCTGGGGACAGCACTTGGGGGGAGCTCCCCGGCTTCGAGTGGAGGACAAGGTTGCATTGGGTCTGCAGAGGAGGAGAGTTCAAGCATCAGTGGACCTTCCTCTCAAAAGAAAGTGGAGGGAGAGACCAGGATCAGTGCTTCAGATGCTGGTGGATCATGCCAGGAATCAGAGAGGCAAGAAGGGCAAATCAAAAGGAAAGATGAAGGGCAGTTGGGGCAAGTCCCAACAAAACTACTGATCTTTTCTGAGGCCTGCCGTTGCAGGGCCAACATGAAATTTCCCCTTGACGTGCAGGATTCTGGTTTTGGGCGCGCAGTTTGGGCAATGCAAATGCAAACTCCAAAATCACGTGCTCAACAAGCTGGATACGCATTGAACTTGCAAAAGGAAAGAATATGTCTTTAAGCGAAGATGCTTGCTGCATCTTCAGCCGAATGTGCGCAAAAAAACGTTTGGTACCCTTTTGGTCGGATATGGATTGCAGGGGCACAGTCCGCTACGAATTGCATGTGTCGGTTTTTTCCGAGGTCCTGCAGGCTTGGGCAGCTCAGGCCGGGACGTCCCACTGTAAATTTGAATTGTTGAGAGAAGGGGGCTTCTTAATTAATTCAGACGTCACAAGAAAAACATGGGTTCGGTTTGCTTAGGAAGCTGCCGCTGTCAATACACAAAAAGCAGTTCCCGCATGCATAGTGCACCTTGGGAAGCGAGTTTTGCGTGCGAAATCAGCCACACAGGTCCGACTGTACTTGTATTTGTGGTTTGCTGGCTTGCAGTGTTAGCAGCTGTTGGGGTTGCGTAGGCCGCGCCCGCTGAAGCTGTTCCAAACCAACTTTTCAGACCCGAAAAGGTTAACTTTTTTCTGAAGGTTTGCACAACGTTCAAGTCGGGACGTCCCAGGTTGAAAAAGCGATTTGCGCCTGCGGTCCTGTCTTTTGACATTCTGGGAGGGCCAGCTGTTGACCCTGCCATGGCCTTCTTCTGCCAGCGTAGCGCCGAAAGGTATACTAAGTATAGCCTGGCCAATCTAAATGCGAAAGGGTAGCCAGGGAAATGCCTTAGTCGAGCCGACCTATAGAGCGCATTTGCATCCGGAAACTTACAAACCTGCAGGACTTAGGAAGAAACTGACAAATGCCGTTCCTAGCGGAACATACCCCTGCAATCCAAATCCATGCGGAAACAGCAAATTTTGCTGAAGATCCAGCAGTCGCCAGCAGGCACCTTCGCTTAAAGAAATGTTCTTTCTGCAAACTCAACGATTACCAAATTTTTGAGGTTTTGGTTTTCGGAACTTGCGTTTAAACTTGGCTAGAGAATTTCACATGGTCATTTGAAATCAGTTTTCAGCGACATGAAAATTATGACATCATGTTGTTGGCCCCGCAGCGGCCCTCCTAAGAAAAGATCAGACGAAGGAGGAGGAGGAGGAGGAAATTCGGGGAAGACCTGACAGAAGGTGCCAGAGAAATAGATGAAGAGGCAGTGGCCTGGTCGCTGGCTGAAGCCGTGCTAGACCCAAGCCAATGCTGCTGGGGAAGCGAGCAATCCGGCATTACCTCAATGAAAAAGGCCATCGGAGGCTGTCAGTCCTTCAGCCACATTGGCTGTAGGCTCTGCTGGCTGTCAGGCAGCAGAAAAAATGTTGGCAGGAGGCTGGAGTAGTTTCTTCTGCAAAGAAGAGAGTTTCTGGTGAGGAGCTGGTAACTATTGGGAGCTGAAATTGACGGGTGCCGGGGCACCTTGGGAATTGCAGCTGATAAATTGACCAAGCGTTGCGTTGTCACTTTTTGCTTGCTGGTGCAGTTCCAGAAAAAGCTGAATCAAAAATTTGTACAAGTCATTACAGGACGTTGGGCTTTTGTTCTACAATTCAGGCGTCCAGGTATGAGCATTCTCCAACATACTTGGAAGTTCATTGGAGGGGCAGAAGCTGTTACTTCGAAGCTGATACGCCTAGCAAGAGGCGAGTTGTTAAGTCTGGTTTGTTCAGAGCCACTTCTTCATACCAACCTGAGAGCAAGCATTCGCAACATTGTGGTGGCAACTGACGCTTCAGAGACAGGTGGCGCAGTTAGTTGGAGTGGCTGAAACGCTTACGGCCGAAGGAGCCGACTTCGTGCAGAGTGAGCAACAGCAGGGAGATAATGAGTGCAGGGTAATACCGGTGCTTATTAAGAGAGATATATATATATATATCCTATTCAACGTTATTGGAGCTTGTTTCCGGGCTTATGACATGGCAGGCGTTTGTCCAATGGGAAGAAATGCAGCAGAGCTCAACGATGCAGCAAATCGCATTTGCAGCCGCAGGTGGCCAGGGTTGGAAATCATCAAAGATGGTAGGGATATCACTAGAGCTGTGGTAAAAAGATGGAGCTTGCAATATACAAGAATCAGGGAAATCCATCTTTGGGGCAGTTTTCCATGCGAAGACTTGAGCAGGGTGAAGCATCAGCGAGCAAATTTGGAAGGCACTCAAAGCAGTCTTTTCTGCGAAATCCGTCGCATTGCCAATTTGCTGAAAGAGGAGTTTGGTGATTTGGTAGAGAAAAAGCAGGTTCTGGAAAATGTACCATCAATGGATAGGTCTTCCGCTGAACAGATTTCTGAAGCTATTGGAGCATAGCCTTATATGTTAGACTGCGTTGGGGCCCTGCCGACTGCCGATGCGTAGACCGTTTTTGCTGGACTCATGAGCGCTTAGAGGGACTCATGCCTGATGTTACTATTGAGACAAAAGCCTATTGGAATGAAGTTGCTGCCACACAAGAATATCCGCAGCTGACACAATGTGATGAGGGTTTTCAATGGTTAGGAGGTATGGAAGGTCAGGTTCTTCCGACGGCTATGAAGAGCATCCCGAGACCAGTGCCTCCGCCAAAGCCAGCAGGACTACTAGAAAAAGTGGACTGGGGCACAAAGCAGCGCTGGGAAGAAGACAGTTTTCGACATCCCCCCTTATCAGTATCAGCAAAAGCTCCTCTTCACACCAGACAGCAAATGAGAAAGAGCTATTACTGGGGCTTGGTTATAAACATACAGCTATTGCCTGCCCAGCTTCGAAAATCAAGCAAAATACTGTGGGTTTCAGCGATCTCAGAAGCAGCCTTTTGGGAGACAGTTTCAGCGTTTATTCCTTTGTCGTTTTGGCAATTGCATGCTGCCGAAAGCATTTGCCCGTTATTCCCTGCAGTGTAGTGGTTCAACGCGTGTGGTTAGCTCCTGGAATAAGAGCGGGTTTGAAAACGGTTGTCCCCTGGCCAAGAGGTGACAATATGGGACTCAACATAGGATGGGGGCGACTGGGAGCGAGGCAGTGAATCAGTTGAGCAGGGTTCTACTACGCCAAACCAACCATACAGGTTCAGATGTTAGAATCGTTTCTGGTGAGATCATGAATGAGAAGGTTTTCGGTAGACAGCCAATTTCGGCACAATGGTGGCATTGGAATGAAGTATTCTCAAAACGCTGGAAAGTTCGTAACCATATCAACTGTTTGGAACTTGAAGCCTTGGTGTTGGGTATTAAGTCCAGATTCAGCGATATGGCGCGTGCAATACGAGCATTTTCCAAATTTCAGGTTCTTATGTCAGCATCAGCATTGTGAGAAAGGGGAGATCCAGTAACTGGAGATTGCAGGGAGTCGTGAATCAAATTTCCGCTCATTTGTTTAGCCATGGTTTACAATTGGTGGTGGCCCACGTGGAGTCCACAGAGAATCCCACAGATAAGGGGTCGAGAAAGCAACGGTGATTGGACTGATTGCCGGGCGCTTTTCCAAAGGTGAAAGGGCGCAGCAAAGAGATAAGATTAATCTGGAGGATGTGTCTTTGAGTCCAAAGACACAACAAAGGTATCATCAAGCGCTGCGCAAACTTCTGCGCTTTGCAGAAAAAGCTACCTCAACTGAAGAATTAGATGATCAGATGTGCAACTGGATGGAGCTATGTGGAAAGAAGGGGAATCCATGGTTTACATTGCAGATGGTTTGTGCGCTCTTCATTTCTTTCAACCAGCAACTAAGAGGATAATTCCCCATGCCTGGAAGTTATATGCCACTTGGAAACGCATTGAGGTTCCGTCCAGAGCTCCACCATTAACACTTCGATTAGTACGTTCAGTGAGTGCAAATGAGTTGGACCACAATAACCATGAAATGGCCACTGTATCTGTAATGCTGATGGCTTCATCAGCTGCATTACGTTTTCCGGGTTTAGTCCCCTTCAGAGAGCAGACGCCAATATGTTTTCCCAAAGCAAAATCAAAAGCTGCTAATTGCAGAGCGTCTCCTGCCCGGAGTAAGCAGTGAAATGCCGACAACAATAGAGTCACTTTGGACCACCATTCGGTCTTTAATCATGCTCAGGGTACAACAAGGTTTGCTTGAATTACCACTTTGGTCGGGTTGTGGTACAACCTTTTGAAAGCGCCTTTCCAAACTCTGCGAGTTGTTCCATGTCACCCACCACACATTCCGTCCATATAGTTTACGACGGGGGAGTGCCACTCACCTTTTTCAGCAGACAAGATCTATGGAACAGGCTCTCTTGCGTGGTGGATGGGAATCAAGTAGAGTTGCAAGATATATATATATATATATTAGTGATGCTTTGTCTTGTTTGCCCTCAATCCGCCTCACCCCAGAGACAAACCCCCTTCTCCAACAATATTTTTATCTTTCACGTCAAAGTGGCTAAGCCACTTCGAATACACTGCGCTTGGTTGTGTGGAAAGTCGCTGACATCAGTCGTGCCGACTTGCTTCTACCAGGAAGCTAGATGTGAGCCTTTATCAAAAGGCATACTGTTGAAAATAACAGGCTCTCTGCCATGAGAGGTTTGTTCTTGCCAAGAAAGAATTGATCGTGTTTCAAGGCGGAGACTCTCATGTCTCACGTGCAAAGCCAACGCTTGGCGACAACAAAAGTGGGTGAGTGAAGGATTGAGCACAAGAGTGTTCTTCGAACAATTTGTGTGAACCCTGTTTGAACCCACCTTTTGTTGCTGACGGCAATATTTCTAGTTCAAGCTGGGCCCATGCCCACGCCCCCCATATACTAGTGGTGAGTTGCTTCTACCGGGAAGCTAGATGTGAGCCTTTACCATCAACATACGGTTGAAAATAACAGGCTCTCTACCATGAGAGGTTTGTTCTTTCCAAGAAAGAATTGATCGTGTTTCAAGGCAGAGACTCATGTCTCACGTGCAAAGCCAACGCTTGGCGACAGCAAAAGTGGTTGAGCGAGGGATTGAACACAATGATGTGGCCAGCCATCTCAAACGGATATCGTCAGCTTTTTTGTTCGGTTGGCCTGGTGATGCGTTTTTTGTGTTGTCAGATGTGGATTCGTCGGATGTTTTGTGACTTTTCCATGCCATAAAATGCCATGAATTGCGGTTTCCTCAATGTGTGATTCCGTCAAGTTTCCGTGCCAGGCGAAATCGCAATTTCAAGTGCGGTTCTTCTGAATTTTCTTCAGTGAAAAAAAACATTTCGTTCCAACTCGTGAAAACCAACGATGAAGAGACAAAGAGAAAAAAAATGAATTCAAGGGTTGTCATGTCTATTGCCTGTCTCTGATGTATCATGTTGTATCAGGGAGCATGCGTTGGTTCAGCCATTGGGAGAAGGATCCAGCTCCAAATGCATGGAGGAATTTATCTAATGACAGCTGCAACTGTTGGTTTTTTCGAGTGCGCTCGAGTGCATGCTCCGTTTCTTCGGATTGAGACCTAACACCTGGAAGCCCCCAGGTCGCGTCCTTCATCAAAGCAGGCACCTGGTTAGGTTCCCTGCAGTTTCATGCCGTCCTTTCAGCTCTGACGAACTGAAAGGCTCTAAGGGCGCATAAGTCCAGAGTTCGTTCTTCGGTTTTCATCATTGCAGAATCTTCAAATACCCGTCCTGTCACACCTGTTGGAATCTAAGTTGCCGGTATGCGGCCTGCATCCATTTTCTTGGTGTCATTTGTCACGTGACTTCCGTCACGGGGTATCACTTTTACTAATAACGGAACCTTCTATTCAGATATTTCTTTCGGTTGATTGACATTGCGCGTTGAACAATAACAAACACTTCAGATATGCTATGATCACCGCTTCCCATGGAACGATCATTAACAAAAACAGATTAGCAGTGATTAACGCATGTTTATTTGTTGTTTGTGTACTTTGAGCCATGTCTAGTCAAGACATGCTTTTGATATCCTTTGATTATTGAAGGTTCATAGAAACCGTTTGTAGACACATAGGTGTTTGACCGATGGTTGACCGGCATGATCTAGGAACTAGAGGGTAAAGCTCAAAAACATCAAGAAACTGTTTGCCTTTTTGCAACGACCAAAAGATTCAATTTCAGTTCAAATGCAAAAAGAGGACCATCCTCGAGAACGACCTGGTTTGCGCACTTCAAATATATCTAAAGCATTCTAAAGTTGATTGAGTCTATCTCCGCGTGCCGTCATTCAAGAGACGAAGTCAGTTGTCATAGAAGAGGCTTTCAACATGCAAGAACACTACCACAAGAACTTGTTCAAGGTTCTTATTTTCAAACAAGTTTGCCTTCGTGTTGAGGCATCGTGAGCTTCTTGGTCCTAACTGGATCTCCAATAGCATGTCAGGAATAAGATCATGCAACATCCATAATATGTAGCTTCTGCGAATGACCAATGCGGCCGTGTCAAATTTTGGATGTAGAAAGCATCATCTTGTGCTGCTGACAATTTGTAGCGATTTGTTGCCATCTGCAGCATGCTTCAGCTGCTTCAGGTCGTAGTGCCTGTGGAATCCTGTGGACGTGAGGATCTCTGAAGCTCTTTGTCGAGGAAGCTTCGATGCGTCCTTGACAACTGACAGTTTCTTCGTCTTCGTACAGAAAATACCAGAGATGTACAGCGAAACCTTGCGATGCTGCGTTTTAGAACACTGTGAGAAGAGCCGTTGATACAGTTACTTCGCATGTTACTTTGCCGTCTTGCAAATCAATGCAAACTTTTGATCCATGTTGATTCATTGGGTGATAGTTCCTTTGATAGCTACTTTGATGCAATGCTCCATCTTGACCCGAAACAAAGCCACCGGCCTTACCCAGATGCAGACCACGCTCTCTTCCATGCAAATCCCTCCTGCATATTCCTACGCATCATTTTGGCATCGAGGTCAAAGCATAAACTGTGGGCTGGAGGGGTTCGTTGTAGATGGTTTCCAGTGAAAGCACAGTGTTCTACGACAATAGCTTCGATTCCGCCCAAGCAAACTTCTGCACTTTGACCGCCTTTATGAGGAGCCTGAGGCAATTTCACTTCACACCTCATGTGGCCAGTTTGCATTGTTTTATGCCAAGATGGCCGAGAGTGTAGCTCAGAGGAGTGCAAGAGCTACGGTCGCTGGTCTTGAAGAGCTTTTCCATGTCTAAACGACGTACTCTTGTCCAATTCTTCCAGAAAATCGCTCTTCTCAAAGTAACCAGACAGGATTGCTACAATGATTCGCCAAGCATCAAAAGCAATCTTCAGAAATTCAATTCATACAAAGTGGGGGAAGCCTTCAAAACATGTGTCAGACCTCGCACGGATGGGCGTGCGGCGTGTCACCTCCAAAAAATGTCAACCGTGAATCTCCCCCCTGTCCCTGTCATGCGCACCAACTGGGCCGTTCATGTATATAGATATACGCAATAAAATTTAGTATAGTATATTATTATATTATTGTATAACAAGAGGAATTTTCTCGCACATGTAGAGCTTGTGCATGTATGTGTCATTTACTCCCATCCTATTGCTGATTTCAATTTTTGGGCTCAAGTTGCAAAACGTTGCGGCTTGCGCTATCGCTGCATTGGTGTTGTGGTTGCTTCACATTCACTGGCATCTCACTGCACTGCACTTCTATCTTTGTGTAATTGTTGCTTCGCATTCACTGGCATTACATTGCACAGCTCTATTACCTGATATCTTCGCGAACTACTGGATTTCAGGGTCAATCCCCACTTTTTTTGGTTATCAGCCGTAGGACAGCTTACTGGGTTATTGAGATTACTGTGTTTCATTGACTTTGGCAGCTACTTGATAACCTCTTTCAAACTTCACTTGCTTTTGCTCTCACGCGCTCTGCGCGGTTTCTTTGGTGTTGCTGCCATATTTTACGCGCTTTGCGCGGTCTCGTAGCGTATGCCGTCGAAGCCTGGTGGAAGGCGGAAGAGAGGAGGAAATCCTCTGAGGCGCAGTCAGATTTGGTGCCGGCAGCAGGGACTTGCTGCCCAAGAGGAGGATTTTGCCGAGAGAGACCCTGACACTGGGGTTCTCAGGGGGCATCTTCCTCCGCCTGAGCCTTCTAGGCCACCGAGTGTGCCGCCGGAGGTCAAGGTGACCACATCGACGGTGCACCTCCGCGGTCGGCGAGAGAGGTGAGCGCCGGGGTGCCTGGTGTGTTGGTGGTGGCACCACCCCGGGGCAGCTGGCTCAGGGAGCGCTGTGAGCGCGACAGCGGCACCAGCGCCGATTCCGGTGGCAGTTCCGGCAAACGCCGGCGCCGCGCCAGGGGTCACGCTAGACCCAACACGGGTGGGGTGGACGGCCGGCTGGGTCTATATAGAAGGACCACAGCCAGTTGCGCCGGCACTTCCTCCACCTCCGACGAGGGTGACGCGGCTAAGGGAGAGAAGCAGATCTCCGCTGCCGCGAAAGCAGTCGTCGTCGACATCTTCGAAGGCCGCTCCTGGTGCAGCTGACTCGGAGTTTGCGACGGTGACTGTTGAGGCTGAGCCCAAGAGGAGAAAGGCGTTGCGGCCGGGCCCTGTCACAGTCGGCAGCAGCTGGGCCTGCGGGCCGTCCGCTAGTGCTCTATAGTTTCCCCTTCGTGGCAAGAACATGCGCCGCCACGTTTGACTCCAGAAAGTTTTGCGGCAATGTCAGCCACGTTTGCCAAGAACTTCCATGGCGAGTTGCTCACTCCGGACAGCACTCCGAGCATTCGCTTGCTCAGCATCGCGCGCCACCAGCTTCGCCCGGGCCAGAGCTTGAAATATGTACCTTGGCAGCTCCGCTTGTCGCAGAAGCAGTATCAAGATATGATGGAAGCCAAAATGCACAAACCTGTGCGCTGCTGGGAGTTATTTGGGATGACACCCCCGAGCTTGCACTCGATCATATGCGGCTGTTTCCTGAATGGCTTCTCAAGGTGCAACAAGTGTTTCGCAATGCCTTCGTGATGTGTGACGCTGCTCATTTGCATACCTGCAAGAAGTTTGACCAGAAGGTCTTTGATTTGACCATGAAGAAGTATTGCAATGGTAGCGCTGTTTTGAGCACTCAGCATGTGCTGTAGCGTGCCATCTTTGCGCAGGGGCCATGCACACTTTGCATTGCTCCTACTGCGCGCTGCTTAGTCCAATGGAGGACAAATCCACCGTTTCGGTGGCATATATAAACAAATAAATATACCTAGAGCAGCATACCAGGGGGGAGCACCAAGTTTAGCACCCCGCCTTTGGATGCACGATTCTTAGAAGAGGAGTGCAGTCCAAACTCCTTAACTTGGATGACTGTCTTCCTCAACATCGATATTGAGGCAATTCACATCAGAAGTTCGGTTAAGTCAAAACAAGCCAAGCAGCAAAACACCGGGAACCAACAAAACAAAACACAACACACAACACAGCAGGACACAAAGTCCTCGATATATTCGGTATCGTGCAAGTTGATCTAAGTTATCAAAGATACAAGCAAAATGCCCAAATTCTGGTGAAACCTCCATTCGCTTTCTATCTCTCACAGGCTGCCGCACAGCAACTCGAACCTTGTGTTCATCACCCATGTGCTGCGCATCAGGCTATGCCTCGAGCATTGGTTGCCAGTAGCTCATCTCCATTGTTCCTCAGATAAGGCAAGGCCGGTGTCTTCATTTTCATTGGCCAAGTACGAAG
>Ga0126342_10006218_pt1 | contig 21120 bp, 18 predicted proteins | sample Cyp1metagenome_FD_92528 | JGI IMG/M metagenome (GOLD analysis project Ga0126342, IMG submission 92528) | Coral microbial communities from Lord Howe Island, Old Settlement Bay, Australia - Cyphastrea 1 metagenome | ecosystem: Host-associated > Invertebrates > Cnidaria > Coral ...
AATAAAAAAATATCGAAAATATTGAATAAAAAATATATATATATATATTTATGAATTAAAATTATAATTATTTAATATATATTAAATAATATTTTTTTTAAATTTGAATTATAAAATATTATTTTTTTTATATATTTAATTAAAATATATATATATAATTTTATTAGGTATTTTTTTTAATATAGGTATGGAAAATACAAATAAAATTATATATGGTATATATAAAAAAAAATATGAAAAGAATGGTATGTATTAATTTATAAATTAAAAAAATATTGATGTTAAAAACATTTATAAAATATATTATATAATAAAATCAGGTGGGGGAAATGGTATGTCCGGGGATTGACCGTTTCTATTTATTTTTTATGAAAATGGCGAAATGTCATATTATCCAGTTAATATGATATATTTCCCATATTTTGATCGATTTTTAATTGATGATTCCTGCGCGGACAATTTTCGTATTGTTTTTTCTTCTTGTTTCTGACCAAATGGTTATGGCCATTTTTCTCACAATAATGCTCCGGTTATTGTGCCTGTTGTATATACCGCCCGGCATTTTTTTAAAAAAAATATATATATTATTCCTAGTATTATGATATCGAACCTCACAATGTATATTTCCGTTTGTTTCTTCCTATTTTTTTTTGTTCTTAAACGCCTTAATCGCTCAGGACCCAACCGACAACATGTTTGTTTCCATCGACATTGCTGAAATATTGGGGAATAAAATAATTCTATCAATCGATGTGTTGTAATAGAATTGGTATGTTTTTTTAACACTCAACGATTTTGAATTTTTGCTCACAATATTGGTTTCCAAACACACACCCTCCCGAGGAAAATGAATTTCTTTCCAATAAATAGAAGAAATCTTGTCCTTAATAATTTCTTCTTTTTCCTAGCTTTTTTGCATGCACCGGTCTTCCTTGCAGTTGAACGGATTGATTTTTTTTTTTTCACAAACATCGCGTCTAAAATATTTTTTTTGTTTTTCTTTTACTACTTGCAATCTGTTTTACCTGCCGTGAATTATGGAAGCCGCAAACCAAAAAAGCCACAAACATCCTGCAAAAAAAAATACTAGAGATAGCTTTGATGTTTTGCTTAATACTGCAACAACGCTGCAACAAAACACAGCATACAGAAAATTACGGACCTAAACGATACCTATTTATAACTAATACAATTTTGGACGAAAAAAAGAAGAACCATCAGAAGTAATTATGTTCTGGTAATCACAAATTCATATATATGTATTTAAATATTTTTTAATATTAACAATAAATAAATAAATAATGTATTTTGTGAAGACAGTAACATTTTTTTTTGATTCATTCAAAAGTATATTTCATTTCGTTTTTGTATTAACAAAATAATTTATATATATATTAAACAAAAAAAAAACCTAATACTATAAGACACAACCCCAGAGCAGTGTTAAACCTCACCGGGCGCCAGCATAAGCGCACAATTGTCTGTGTCGGATAACGTTTTTCCCTGGTCAAGGTTCCACAAAACCTTCGCGGGGGTCTGTTCAGAAGAAAGTCGATTATTTTTTTTCATGTTAAATAGTTCCCACAACCTTTTTTTCCAAGACAGGCTTCCATTTTGCCAACCCTCAAGCAAAACTGCTCTGGCCCTTGGGATGAAATCGGTAGGGGTGCTTGTAGCGCCGCTCAGCGCGGCGGGAAACCACGCTCTCCAAAATTCCCAGTTTTGGACATTTTCCTGCCAAATTTGCTTCGCAAGACAAGGCCGTTCTCATTTGACCTTCATATCTGCTTTGCGCAACAACGCCATGCACTTCTTGAACATCTTAAGTTCGAAAAAGGGATCAAACGCTGATCTGTTTTCCAGAAAAAGTGGTTCCAAACACACCGACCGTTTTTATTGAATTCTCCGGAAAAAATATTTGGGTCACTTTTTTGTATTCTACTTTTCCTAACAATTTTTTTGCAAGAGCCGCCCGCGCAGCAAGAATTCATTTAGCACCGCCTGCATGTGCAGGGAAATTTTTGAGGGTTCATGCCGAACCGAGTGAAGTTCAACAGCGTTATGGAAAACCTTTTCAGAGAAGTTCAAGGAATTTTGATGCAGAGTCATGTAGAGTAGACAACTTTCTCAGGTGATGTTTCTGGTGCCCCTCCAATGAACTGCTGCATATCGTCAGTGCACGGGAAAGTGCAAACGCTTTTGGGGCACAACTGCGTGGCCTCGCTCCCTCTGCTGACAAATGGGCGGAGCAGCTTTCTTTTGGCCAGAGCGTGGCTTTTGGACAAAAGATTGCCATTTTTTGTTGTCACTGAACGAAATTATTTCTGCCCCCTTGACTGCAAATGGCCAACGATGGCAAGGAAAATGTCAACTGCCCCTGCACGGCAGTACACATTGGGCTTTTAAATCGGGTTTGCGCAACAACGCCACGCAATTTTTGGACATCTCAACATTGAAAAAATTCTTTTTTCATTTTGGAACCAAAATAAATTTTCATCTTTCATTTTGAAAGATTCCCAGGACATCGATTGTATCTATTGGGTTTTTTGAAGCCATTTTCTCGTCTTTCAAAAAACATTGTCCAGTACCCACCAAAAAAAATATTTTTTTCCGAAAAAAAATTGGATCTTTTCCAACAGATTTTTAGAAAAAGGACCACGAATTTTCGTGCAGAATGAGGTAAAGCCCATAGCTTTATGAACAATTTTCTGGTGCTGCTGCAATGCATTGCTGCATGCCGACAGTGCAAACGAAACAGCAATAAATCTTTCATCGCTTTCTTTGGCTGCCAAACAGGAACAAGATTTCTGGCTTATTGGGGGTAAATGGCACACAGTGGCAAGGGTTATTTCAATTACTACTTGTGCCAACTCCCAACAAATTTTTTCTCGCCCCTCCAGTGGATCGCGTCAGCTTGCCTGGACCAGTCTTTCATGTTGGGCCGGACCCAGGAATATGGCAACCACCTTTTTTCGCCCAAGTTGCTTTCGAACAAATTTTGCTTCCAAATCTGCTTCAAGGCATGGCACATTTGACTTCCAAATCTGCTTAGCACAACAACGCCTTGCACTTTTGGAACATCTCAACATCGAAAAAGTGGTCGGACGCTCCTCTGTTTCGCAAAGGAGTGGTCGCAAGTTGATTTTTCCATTTCGATACCAACTCTGCATCCTTTGTTTTATTTCAAAGGTTCGCACACATTAACCGTATTTGTTTTTTTTTCCGACATATTCTGGATCTCAAAAATTGTTATCCAGTGCCCAAAAAAAATTACTGACCTTTTTTTCGGAAAAATGATCGGATTGATCTTTTTCACATTAAAACTCTTTTGAAAACAATTTTTCCAAAAGTCGCAAGCGCAGCAAGATTCCACTTCGCAAGTGCTTGCACTCATTGAACGATTTGTGAGGCCCATGCGGAACCAGGTCTGGTACAACAGGGCCCTGGAGAACCACGTGTCGTTCAAAACGTTTCTGGAGAACAGTGTGGGGAAAATCTAGCAGGCTTTCGTGCAGAGTCCTAAAAATTCTACAGCAAAATGCTCTGTTGCCTGAAACAAAAACGCAGTATATATATATAGTACGGCTGCGGCTCATCGTCGCCAGAGCCTGGCACCAAAAAGGGCCATTTTCTATTCGCTGGTCGAGATAATTTCTGCTGCCTTGAGCGCAGGATGGCGGGTGAGCTTGCCTGGGCCAGTCTTTCATGTTTTTTTTTTGGCTTGGTCCCCGGAGCAAAGAACACGGGAACGAAACCTTTTCGCCCAATCAAGCTTTGCGAGCTCTTCATTTTTCACACATTTACTTCCAAATCTGCTTCGCGCGTCAAGGCATTCCACTCGAAATCTGCTTTGCGAAACAACGCCTTGCCCTTTTTTTGAAAATCTCAACATCGAAAAAGTGGTCGGACGCAAAAGTGATCGGAAGATTAATTTTTTTATTCAATTCGACAGTAACCCTTCATCCGTCATTTTTCCAAAGGTTCCGCAAACTTGATTATATCAATTGGATTTTTTTTTTCATCATTTTATTTTCTATCTCAAAAAATATCGATTCAAAATCTTTCCCAAAAAAAAATAATTCCTTAAAAAAATATTTGGATCAATAATTTTTCGATTCAAAATCTTTCCCAACAGATATTTTTCCAAAAACCGCACAAAAGGGTTCAATTTCGTGCTTCCTGTACTCGTTCGATTATTTTAGAGGCCTGGTAACAAACCAGGTATGGTTCAATCGGAGGAAGCTTTGGTAGAGCCAGGTAAAATTCAACAAAATTGGCTATTATTTAAATTAATCAATATGGCATTGCTTTAGTTTTCAGAAAGATTTCTTGAATTACGTGCCAGGTGTGGGATAATAGGCATCACCAACGGGTCGCCTATACGCTCTGGCATCCCTTGGTTTCCGTCTCGTTTGTATGGTAAATATAAATTAACTTATATTACAAAGGGATTGGATAAACGCTCTGGCGTCCTTTGGCCTCTGTTTTTTTTGCGTCGCAGATGTGGGATAATGTGTATTGTGAAGAGTCGGATAAATGCCTGGCGTCCCTTGGTCTCCGTTTCTTTTGCGTGGGAGGCGTAGAACAATATGGACAGCAAAGGAGGTCGGATTTACGTCCTGGGGAGCCTTGGTATCAGTTTCGTTTGCATAATAGGCGTGGCTCAATGTGTACTGCCAAGGGGTCAGATATACGTCCTGGTGTTCCTTGGTTTCCGCCTCGATTGTATGATAGGTGTGGGTTCATGTGTATTGCCAAGGGGACAGATATACGCTCTGGCGTCCCTTGGTCTCCGCCATTTTTGCATCAAAGGGGCGGGGCAATATACATCGCCGTTTGCGTGGCAGGCGTGGAACAATGTACATTGCCAAGGGATCGGATGTACACCCTGGCGTCCCTTGGTCTTCGCCTCGTTTGCGTGGTAGGCATGGTACAATATACACCGTCACGGGGTCGGATATATGCATTGGTGTCCCTTGGTTTCCGCCTCGTTTGCGCTCATTTTTACATTCACTAATTCATTTATTCACTCACTCACTCATTCACTCAGTCACCCACCCACTCACTCACTCATTCACTCATTCACTCATTCCCTCATTCCCTCATTCACTCATTCCCTCACTCACTCACTAACTTAGTCACTCACTCACTCCCTCACTCACCCCCTCACTCACTCACTTACTCACTAACTCACTCAATCCCTCTACTCACTCCCTCACTCACTCCCCCCCTCCCCCCCTCACTCACTCACTGTACTTGAACATACATACATAGACACACACACACAAACTCACCTACCTACATACATACCTACATACACACCACCATCGTCCCTCCATCACTCTCATACTTCCTCTTCCCTTCTTGCTTTCTCTGCAGTCTAAGTCTAAAGAAGTTGGTAATATGTGGGGTTATCCGGTCCTTTAATTTTCAAAATCATAATATATATTTTTTTACATTGAAGAATAATTGTGTATAAATATATTTTTTCGGGTAATTTATAAACATAATTATGGTCCGGCTGGCGGTCAGCAACCAACCGCCAAGGGGAATTCCATATTGTATATGTGCTTATATGAAAAAGTGTATTCATGTAAATATGTATATATCTATATCTATTTATTTGTGTATATATATATGTTATATCTATTTCTGTATATATATATATATTTATATGTTTGTGTATTTATATGTATATTTTATTAAAAATATCTGTGGGTATATAAATATATACATTTAAATACATATATATCCCCCCCTGCAAATCCCATACATACACACCAACACAGAAATAAAAAACAAACAAACAAACAAACAAACATACAAACATACATATATATATATATTCATGCATATATACATATGTGCATAAATATATAAATATAAACAAATATAGTTATATCACATTACCTTATATTACATAATACTACATGACATTACAAGACATTACATGACATTACATAACATTACATGACATTACAATACATATTTACATACATACATACATAACTTAACATAACTTACCTTACCTTACATAACATTAGATAACATTACATTACATACATGCATACATACATACATTCCTATACCTACGAATAGCAGAGGTACCTTGCATGATAGTTGGATTGCAGGGAGGTAGTACACCCAATCCTAGGAATCATCCTCATCGCGGCAGGGGTTGCAGGCCTTTACCACATATATATATTTTATTAATAAATATTTTTTTATTTAGATTTTAAATATATATTTTAAATATATATTTTAAATATTTATATATTTAAATATTTATTATTAATATCAAAATTATATTAAAAAAAATATATAATATATATTTATATTTAAAATATTTATAATATTAAATAATTTTTAAATAATATGAATTTTTCATATCAATAAAAATATTTTAAAAAATATTAATTAGAATAATATATTTTTTTAATTTTTTTCAATTCGAATAAAATATAAAGAAAAATATCAAAAAAAAAAAAGAAAATAAATACGATATATACGGAGCCATTTAACCACATAAAAAATAAAGAATTGTCGAATTGTCTACCAATGTAGTGCGAAATACATTACGAAATCCAAAAAATACATCGTTCTAAAATACATTTCGAAATTAAAATATTAAAAAAATATTAGCTCCGGACCACTTTTGGAAGTTATAATGTCAAAATTAATAAATTCGAATTTTAATTAAACAAAACAATATATTTATTATTTTTTTTCTCCAAATTATTAAAATAATTTCTTATTATAAATATAATATTTCGTATAATCTTATTTATTTTTTTCATAATAAATAAAAAAAAATAAAAAATAAATCAGTAAAAAATACAAATTACATAAATATATCATCATTAAATATAATTTTTATTAAAAAAAATAATTATAAAATTATTTTATTTTTAATAATATTAATTTTAAAATAAAAAAACACAAAAATATTTTATTACTAATTTTATTAATTTAATAATTAAAATTATAACATTATATTATTCTTAATACCATTAAATTCAAAAATTAAATTAATTTTATAAAATTATTATATTTTTAATAATATTACAATATTAAAAATAAATTATAAAATAAATAAATAAATAATTATAAAAATAATTATAAATACCATTATACTGCACCATTAAATATACTATATTATATTATATTATATTAATAATATTATACTATACTAATTACATCTACAAATTTTATTATAACTATATCATATACACTAATTACATTACATTAGACTACAACTACAACTACACTACTTTAAATTATAATACACCAAACTATACTACACCATACCACACTACAATATACAACACTACAGTACACTACAATGCACTACACTAATTACACCATACCACAATTATAATTACAACTACATTACACTAATTACACCATATCACAACTATCTATCACTTCAAACTACAACTCCACTACACTACAACTACAACTGCAACCACACCCACAACTACACTACACCACACTACATCCAGCAGTTGTGGTAAGGTGACCACTGCAACCATTGCAGTTATTCCAGAAAACACAATTTCAACCACCTTTCGGTCCATCAGTGGATTCGCTCCCATTCGTAATTCACAACAATCAACCTCTCCTGTAGGTTTCCTATTTTTGAAATTTCCGCCACCGCCTTGTGCGGTACTACTAGTAAAAATCTAAGTATTTTTTTTTTTTCGCTTTTAATTTATATTTCTCTAACCCTACTCTATCTCTATTCTACCTCCGTCTATACCTCTGCTCCTCTACTTAATAAGGGAAGGGTAAGAATGACGACAAAGGGATAAGGCGGCTGAAGAAGTAATCGACAAGCGTGGACCAAATAAAGGAAGGATACACAATCGTCTCATCATCCGCTACCTCCTCCCTCGTAACCTCCACCATTCTTCTAGACTTCACGTTGCTCTACTCTACATACTCTTCTCTACCTCTACTCTACCTCTACCTCTAGACTTACCGGAGGATCTCTTAAATTCCTCCTCTACTTCAGGAACATACCAACTTGATTCAATAATCTCTTGAGCTACTTCTCTATTTTAGGAACATGCCAATTAGGCGCAATGATCTTTGGGCTAATGAGAAAGTTACTGCATGAGCTCTCAGCGCACATGCTAACTGCACACAATGATCTTTGGGCTAGTGAGAATGTGAAAGTCCGTAACTCGGAGTTTCCTGAATGAAACTTCCTCTGATAATCAAAAAATATATATATATATAATATTATATTATATTATATTACATTATATTATATTATATTATATATAATTATATATATGAGCATATTTTATCAATAATTTTGTATAAGTATCAATGATTTTATAGATAAATCTTGTATGGTATTTTTTCAAATGGTGTGATTTATTTTTTTCAAAGAATTCGGTCTAAAATATTTATGTTGCCTTGGCTTAAACCCGGAAACATGTCGGTATGCAGTTTCTAACTTTCTTTGAATAAGATGAGCTCGGAAAACTGAGGGTCCAGCCATCTGCACCACCAGTGGTCATCAAACGACCAGCAACTTGAAGACTGTGCAGGCCTTCCCCGTACCTGGTGCGGTGCACGCTGTTCTTTCAAATTTCATTTCCGTTTCTGTCAATGGATAGTTTTGGATCGCGTGCATCTCTTCCAAAATCACACAACTTCTGAGCATCTGTTGATCGACTCGCTGCATTGGTCCTGTGATGACTCGGTGACACGCTGTGAGACGGAAACGAGTCCGGCGCCGTTTAGAGAGGCGTGGCCGCAAAAAAGTGCCAAACATCGATCACTTCAAGGTCTGTGCTGCTTGGAAACCCCTTTGATCAAGTGAATTCGCCAATCAGTTGTTGGCCAGACCCAAACTTGCAGCATCCACGCAAATCTTTACGCCTAAAATCATTCAATCCCAAATCTCCAGGACCACTTTGAGGGTAAATCTTGGTTCTCTAGCTCAATGTTGTTCTATTAGCGAGCAATGGCAGATTTGGGTGAGGAGATTCAGAGTTTGGATTATCAAAGCTGCTCATGATTTTGATTTTGAGTCTGTTGGATACAAGAAATCTGCTAGATCCATGAAGGGAGGGTGACTCTTGTGCATATCGAGGGAAGCTTGCCCCAGGCCACATCTTTCCTTCGACGCTGCCCAAACCTACGACCGGCGCTCTGCGAATTTTACGCTGAGCCGCTTGGGCTACAGACGACCCTGACTTGGTGCAGCAGCCCTCAGGCTTTTGTTGGCTAAGGCACCTGTTGAAATATTGCTGCAAACCACATATAGTGACAAATTCAAGGGCAATGGAAGCAAGTCACCTTTTTGAATCACACAATTTGTGAGAACAACCAGTTTGATGCCGCAGTTCCGCGCATCTCTTGCAGTACTGAAACTTGAAGCAGCCACAGCCACTGTACTGCATCTTTTTGTTGGGCCTCTGTCTGCCGTGTCTTGCACTCTTTCCATCTGATGTAGGTTGTTGTTTCTTCTGCACACCGAGTATTTGCGAGGAGGTTTCACCACATAAATCATGCTGAATTGTTTGGACAGTCTGGCAACTATTTTTGCACACCTGATGTTGGAGGGGGATCTTCAATATTCCTCCCAAATGCACAGCTCTGTTGGTTATATTACCCCACCCAAAAGACATGTCCAACTTCCTGATAGATTCAATCGCAATGCGAAGATCAAAACTCCGCACACATAGCGTACCTTGAACGCCAAACTCTCTGCCAAACTACCATTTAAATCCATTTAACGTTTAGTCCTGATGTTTTTTCAATCGCCACATGAAGTGCAAGACATTCGGCCGCATGCATCATGAATCCTTTTAAGAGACACTGCCACTTTTCCCACATCCAGCAGGCAAAAAAAAGAACTTTCAAAGTTGGCATGCAATACGTCCTTGCTGCTTCCCAATTAGCAGATTTCAAAGACATTTCAAATGAGATGGAAGCATGAGGTTGTGGTCGCCTGCACCCCTATTCAACAAAAGCAATTATCATCAATTATCATCAAATGATCAAATAGATATACCAGACAAGACAGATGGCAAGTTGGCAAGCCTAGAATTCTTTCACGTGTGTGCATCGTAACGGTTTTCCTTGTGAAAAGACTCTGCAGGTGGGTTCATGTTCATGTGAATGCTTCACAAATGGCGGATATTCATGTGAATGTGGCTGGTTGGGGGAAGATCGCGTGTCTGACATCTGCTCATGCATGCATCATGAATTTCGACTCACATCACCTTGGAGGACAGTTAAAGAGGCAGAAGATTGGGTTATCGTCATCTTGAAACCACATCTAAAGGGAAGAGATGGCAGAGCAAAGGGTTCATATGGTGAGGTGGGACCTGCATGTCTTTTGTGAATAGCATGTCCTCAGATTAGCCAACGAAAACGTGAAACAACTTGTCAAATCGAATTGGGGGTCAACCTTATGAAGTTCATAAGGCATACATCTGAGCAGAGTAATTAGTTAATTCCCGTGATTGTGGGACAAACCCGGATTTCCAACAGAGCCATGCCCCTGCCATCCAAATGGCAACGAAGATTTGGACTTTTTCTCGGATTTTCCATCGATGTCCTGGGCATGGCAAAGAAATTGTACGAACAGTTATTTGAGTTTCAGAGTCTGCTGCCGATGCGAGTTGCAGGGGAAACGGGGAAACTACCACTGCGAAAGTGTTCGAAAAACATTCAAAGCTCTTGTATTCTCCCAAGCGAAAGGGCCATTGGATTTTATCGGATGTAGAGAAACCAATACAGGAATCAGGGAAGGGTCCTTATGCAGCCATTCCAGTGGAAGATGTTTTTTAGGGTTCGAGTCTTGCCACAACATCATTTGACTACATCTCTCTGGCAAACGGTCCCCTTGAAATCCTTGCCTTTTTGCAGGTGATCAGGTTTCGTCGTTTTTTCCCTCCTCAATTTCGGCAGTCTCTAGAAATCCAACGATTATTGGAGCCTTAGTCTTAGACACCGCGGAGACCGCACTCTCAGCTGGGTCCTTGGAGCCACAGTAAGGGCAACATCTGTTCTGCAGGAATTCCAATTCCCAGGTCTCCTCGCACGGCACGGCAATGATCATGACCATTGTGACATATTGTGACAATGGATGAGGAATGTGCAGAATGCCACCCGATCCCCAAAATCGATCACAACTGTGTCCTGGTGGAAGAAGTTTCCGCAGGCACCACACACTGCGATCGCCACCTGGATGGCGAGTCATTGGTATGTCAAACATCTTCAAAACATGAGAACGTAATTAGATACGTAAAGTTGGATAGTGGGTTTGGGGGTCCTAAATTTGCACCCTGTGGTTTTGATCAAATTTGCGTCTGCAACTATCCTGCGCATTTCTACCACCCCACTTATCCAGCTTCTTCTCATCACCCCCAAGTTACGTCCTCATGGGGGGATCATCCCCACACCTTTGCCAAGCTATAACCCCAGTTGGCTAATGACCAGCCCAGCTGTGATCCAATTGGCACCTCGGGGATCATGGACCGGAAGAATCTCACCGGCAGCAGCGGCGAGAAGCGTCGGAAGTCTGCCTCATTGGGCAAAGGGTTTGGGGGGATCGACAGGGGCCAGGGGCCAGGGAGGTTTCGAAGCATGTTGCAGCATGGAAAGGGTTGGGAAATGGTTTATGAAGGGTTGGAAAACTGCAAAATTTACAAGGACAAAAGAGTACTGCACTGGGACGGCTCCTGATGTGAAAGCAGTGCTTTCATGGATGGACACATATAAAGGGTGGGATGGTATGATCCATGATCATCTTTCAACATGGTGGATCCTCCAACGAGGACTTAATGATTCACAACCCCTGACCATCCATACAGCATCACCACGCTGTTGTTTGAAAAGCCCTCTAGCTGGACACCTCTCAGCCCCATATAAATCTCCAAGCTGCGGTGTAGACTTCCTCTGGCCTTCCAGCAATTTTCAGGGAGGTTTTCCGGGATTCTTCAATCTTTTCCAACATGTTTTCCTTGGAAGATCCTTGTTCTTCAAAACCTTTGCCATGTTTATTTGCTATGGTCTTGCATTGGCAGGACACTCCGCCACAACATATCAGAGAATGCAAAATCATCCACATGAGGGATATCATTGAAAACCATGTCTGGTTGGTCATTGGTATCCCTGGTGACGGAAAATCATAAACATTTGAATCCACCAAAGCCATATCCCAATTGATGTTGGTGCGGTGCATATCTTCATTCCGGTCTGCAAATATTTGGGTATCTCACAGCTCCATAACCACTCGGTTTCATCATGTACCAAGCACACCTGGCCCTTGCCTCAAATCCGCCAAGGTTTCTCGGTCGATCTTCACAGGCTGGTACCTGTGGCCATGGTGAAACCGTGAAATAATCCATGAAATTACGGTAAAAACAAGGCCTCACCTCTTGTTGAAGCAATAACTTGCTCATTCTTTGCAAATTCATGAGCCATGGTGAAAAGTTGGATTATATACCTTTAGGAGGGGATGGTCATGAAGCTATTAATAGGGCTTTGTGATGCTTTGTATACCCATTCATTGGGGAATCCCATTCATGATTGGATGACCATACCTCGACCATGTTTTGACCATGGTCCAAACTGCGCACGGTTCCCCAGGAACGAAGTAGCTGGCGGCATCCAACCTCAGAACTGCCGACCAGGATTCAACTCGTCCAGGCGATGGTCCAGGCTGAAGTAAAAACATCTGGTTTCCCAGTGAATCAGCAATCAGCACAGTAACACAGTACTGTTTAACAGTGTTTAACATTGCTCTTGAGGATTCTCTGTGTAAAAATCACAATTTTAACAGGGCACTCCTCAATCTGCTGGATCTGAAGGAACAGCACTGGATGACTCCTCCCCTGATGAGAAAACTTTTAGTCTCCGCGCATCTTCTGAACAAAGAGGTCCGTACCACCATCGTCACCACTAGGTCCCTGGCGCTGAGGCGTTTCAAGATGTTTGACCAATGCCACATACAAAAGTTGGAAGAGGCAAAAAGACTTGCATAACCCCACGATAGATGAATATTTGATAGATATTTGTGAATATTTGATGTGAATATTTGATGGATTTCACGGATATTTGGGACATAAATATTCCTAATCCAGATCGATAGTTCACTTATCAGAGTCAAAGTACAATCCCACAGTGCCATGGGACTCGAGACTTGTAGGGATCATTCCGCAAGAATGAAAGCCACCAAGAGGCTGTCACAAATCGAATCATCTGTTTTGACAGCAAACCGGTGAAAATAGGCGTTGAAGTGCAAGAAGTACCCCGATCAACTCAAATAACTATGGAAAATCATTGGTTTCCCCAGGAAAACTATCCACATTTCTGGTAGATCTTCCGGTTTTATGCTGGCTTGCAGGATATCGCCAACCCCTCAGCTTCCTCCCCAGCGGATGCCACCAACGCCTCATTGAGGGACATCACTTCCGCACCAGCACGGGTGGTTTCGTGCCAACCATCCCCTGGCCCATGGACAGTTGGGGGATCAAGACCCTTGAAGGGGTTGGTGAAACGAAAATGGCGGTCAAACATGGGAGTCAAGTCTTGGTAATCCAAGTAACAAGTGACACATATTTGATTTGGAAAATGGACGGATTCACTGCATTTGATTGCATTCCACCAGGCTTTCTGGGGTTGCTCCTTAGGAATTTGAGAAGAACCTTGCACGAGAAGGCTTTAATAGCTGCCTTGTTGAGAAATGGGCCCAGTGGGCGTTTTACTATGGCAACTGAATTACTTCTGCTAAACGATGGTTCCATCCGTGCAGTTTAGCAGGGGACTCACTGGCTCACCCTATCCACTCAAGTCTTTTATTGCTTAAACCACACGAGTGTGTAAGGTCTATTGAAAAATCCACATGCATATATCTCGCACCGTTACTGGATATCAACACCCTTGGGTGGCGAAACCATCGTTTTGGTTGGTGACATCCCTAAATTGGTCTGGACATCTTCGCGATCGACAGACAGATACGGCTACATACCCTTCATTTACGACATGAAGAGGTTTCATCCCCAGCCATCCATTTAATCCACATGGACCTAAATAGTATAATAGTATAACCCATGCATTTTGATATAAAATATATATCAATGTCTATAATAGATATCTACAAATATCAAGCGCCAAGGATGACATGGGCATTGGGCATTGCCCACATGTGCTCATCGGCATCGGCTGTTCGTTGCTGTGCCCCCCAGCCACTGCTCTGCGTTCGGTTGGGCTCTTGGGCAATGAGCTTCTGTGCCTGGCGCAATGCTGAGATATGAGTTCAGATCCAGTGCCAGAAATTCCATCACTTGGCCTATCAGAGGATGGGAGATGGGAGATGATGGGCATGGCATATTCGGTATCTGTATTGCCACACGCCGAGGAACAGTCTGATGCTTGGGCACCAAGAGACCCATGCAAAAGGTCAACTGATCCCAAAGAACAAAACACATGGAACTTGTAACGCGGATGGCTTGAAGGCATAGGAGTCTTTGAACCTCATGTTGAGAACGCTGGGGACATATCGACTGCATGCCGATGATTTCAATGAAACCAGAGCAGCCACTGTTCTCCCTGACCTCCTCTAACGAGATATCGGATTCCTTGGCATTGGCACTACGTGAAAGGGATTGCTGGGAAGATTCCACAAATAGTGGATGACAACTCTGGTGGACGTCAGTTGCATGTCTTATATGGGGTCATCTGGAAACTGAGAGGTGCAAAAATTGAAAATTGTAATACTAATTCATCCCAAGTACATCGAAGTACCATTCAAAAAGACCGAGCACATAATGACCCTATCCGCCTTATTCATTATTCTCCAACGTTGATCCATGGCCATCAACCCAGCCGCCAAACCCCAACGCTTCAATCTCAAAATCAAAGTGTCTGGTTGAAATTCCACCAGCGGCAAGATGTCAAAACCCAGGAAGGTCCGAAGGAAAGGATGCCTCAGCAAGATCGAGCGGTGTAGCAACAGCTGGAAGGTTCCTACGATTGATTCCAAGTAGACAGAAGCTTGAAAGATTGCGTCTGTTTTCAATGAATCCTTTGGTTATGCACACCTTCTATTTAAGCACGAGATTCATACTTCACTATCTTGGCAGTGGTCGCGAAAGCACAGGCAATGTAACAATGGACTCAAGGAGGTCCCAGCTGGTTATCAACATCTTTCTGAAACGTGGCATAGAAAATCACGTCAGGACCAAGCAATTGAAACTCGCTTCATGCCATGATAAAGGTCTTTCCCTTGCACTTTCAGATGGAACTATGTGAACATCCCATGATATCGCGCCCCCAAGACATGCCTCAACACAAATAGCTTGTGCAATCGAGGACTAAACGAGCCCTATGAATGTATGTATAGAGAGCCTGTAACAGATTCAGTTCTATTCGCATAGCCGCACTAGCTAGTGCTAGTGCGATGACAATCAAGCAACTCTAATCCAAAGGGCTTTTACTTGCCCAAATATCAGTGAACAAATCCAGCAAATCCACAGCATTTTGATCCTGGAAGATCTGGAAGTCATGCAGGGCTCCCGCACCCGCAATTGATGCAGGAATCCAAGTTGGAGCGCAGAAGGGGGTTGGTGGTCATGCACCAATTGCAGACCGGAAGTAAGTCATCCTGGCCAGTCATCAGGTGAAAATACAGAGACCAACAGTTAATGGAGATGACAAGGAAAGGTGGACATGGATGGACATGGATGGACATGGACATAGATTTACAATACACTTCTTGAATAAGCTTGCATCCTGGGCAAATCTGACCATGTTTGATCATAGTGGGCGTTTCAACTGCTTCTTTGAATGGGACTCTTTTGCAGTACGCTGAAACCCACAGGCTTCTGTCTATTCCTTGGATTTGGAAGTGCTGGGGAAGTTACCTGCAAAATGCGAAGACCCAGAAATCACGATATGAAACCAGTTGAGGAACGAAAGTACTCTAAACCAGCAAAACCAGCTCCAACAACTTCCGGTTTTCCATGGGATTACCAAGGATCCCAGCGCGCGCCCGGCCTGGTCGCTATAGGCTTTGGATCGGATCGACAAGCACGCCAAATCGATCTGATGCTGCCAGGTCGGTGGTACTCTCAGCACCTGAAAGTAGACAGCTCTGCAGATATTGTGGGCATGGGCATAAGAAATAACAAAACATGATTAAAAACGCATGCCTAATTACATGCAGATCTGAAAAAATGTGTTCTGACAGTGGTGAAATTAAATCCAGCTATATGTTCTGAAAGAATATGCCTCTCCTTCGAGGATGAGTGGATAAACAGAGCGGTGCTGGTGAAAATGACCCGGCACAATTGATGACCTGCACAAATTCCAACCAGGATTTCTGGATCACCTCCAGTGCCTATCACTGTGATATGGTCGGGTACACTCAGTGATACCTGTTTGCTGCATATGACATTGAATACAGAATTGTTGAAAAAAAACACTCAAACCAACAGCAAGCATTGAATTGGACACGGCCTACATTCCAGTCTGTACGAGACCAGCTTTCCATTTGAATGACAAGGTGGTGCTTCATAGTCAACTAAATTGGTCTATAATAGTCTCTTTCACTAGTTTTTTTGATAGATAGAACTATAGTTGGATCGAAGTGGTATAGTTTAATAGTTAGATGTCACTAATATTAGTACACTTAGATGGGGTAATATAGACCACTTTAGATATCCCTAGAACTGCTCTGTCACCCCGGCACGGCACCTGCAATTTGTCATAGGCCATTCTCGCCAATTTGAAGGCCTCCAACGAGAAGCCATGGTGGTTTCGACCCTGAGGTGTTGAAGGTGTTACCATCACAGTTTTTTATTGATCATACATGATTTATAAATTATATGATCCTGCATGATCCTGCATCTATTTTCAGAAAAATCACAGTATGATGCATCTCCTCTGTTGTTGGGAGTGTCCACTTCTTGCTGACCAGGGTTTGAGAGATGCAGATTGATGCTTTCTATGCACCCGGACAGCAGGGGGGATTCTCGGTCGGTGTTGAACAGGTTTTGCCCACGGGGCTCAGACATTGTCTGCTGCTTCGAAAATTCTTGCTACCCCCAGAGACTCGAGTAAAAATGGACACCTGAGCAACAAACAAAATTAGCACATAGTTTTCACTTCATCCATTCACCCCTCAGATCGCCTTCATCAATTTTCATCACGCAACATAGTTATACTATATACATCGTCAGCTTGGTCAATGGTTATCCCGGTCATGATTTTTCCAACCCCAATCAACCACCCAATCCACTCCACCAGGGGTGCCGAACTCCCAAGCTCTGGGATTGCTTGGCCAGGGCGTACAAGATGTAAACTCTGGAAATGCCCAGGGGCACCTGGCGCTTTTCTTCTGGATCTCACGATATCACAATGGGGATATAAGGGGGATGTCATGGAATATACGGAATATACTGGGATTAATATAACACTATGCAATTTGGGTGTGTCTGAAAATAGGGCATACCATCACACTGGCAATTTTATTCGGGAAAGTATGATGCACAAGCAAATTTTGGGATACCATATGTGCTGACAAACCCATACATGAAATACATATATCGACTGGCAAAAATCCTGTGGTAAAAAGGTGTAGCTTTGAATCACATGATCAAGGCAAAAACCTATGAAAGTCCAAAATCCTTAGATGCGGAACTTGAGACATGCTTTTATGTCCTCTGTCATCATTGATTTTCTTATTTGCTCTGCAGCTTTTGACCGCAGTCTCTGCCGTCTATCCAGCATCGGGGTGATGTGTCCAAATTCACTAGGTCTATTTGCCATGTTGTCATAGTTCTCATCAAGCAGAGTTTGTACATTTTCCCCCCAAACTATCCAAAACTTGTGTTTCACCTAGCACCATGGCGATTTTGTGGACCCTTGTGGCAGCTGGATGCCGGTGGGGCCTCTTTTAGGAGATGTCCTTTGGCCTGTGCACTGGACTCGGCACGGGACCTCGGCGACCCAAATGAACATCTTCTGATCGATAGGGGATACCATGGCCAGAAAATCATGGAAACATGCAGAACTTGCACATCTCCTTTCTACTCCAAGATGATTGTGGAGTCAATCACCCAAACGGAGAAAACTCAAATATTGGTGACTCATAAATGTAAAATTGACTTGGATTGTCTTTGGTTTGGCAGTCAGCTTTCTAAACTTGCAGATGAAATTCAGAAAACCACTCTGAAACCATCCCCAACATCCTATGCTTCATCATTTCCCACATGACCATTTTCAATATTTTCAGGGGTCGTTTTTTCCCGCTGTTTTGGGGACCCATCACCATCTCAGGACTCCGACTTCTCCAGATAGGCTGCTTCCGCCTCTGGCCCGCCCTGCACCTGGAGAGGGTTTGTGATGTTCGCCTCTCGGCCCTTGGAATGTGGTAAAGCCGACAATAAATCTATCATTTTCGTCAAAGTTCATTAAGAAAAACCTAGAAAAACCTAGAAAGGTAGTCTTTTAGCCATAGTGGGTTCATCACATTTGGTTCCATTTTACATGCTGTTAGTTGCAACACATAGTTTGTATTCCCATGATCTCTTCATATATCCGGAAACATCATCGACCAGCAGGGATAACCCACCTGTTCTTCATGCAGGTCAACCCATTCACCTACCCAACGAAAGTTTGCCTCCAAGGGAAACTTTTCGAAACGTCGGACCAAAATATATCACCTATTGTTTTAAAAAATCCTTAAAGCCTTGGTTTCGTATTGGATCTATTCAGTTTGGGGTCCCAAGAATGTATCTGATGTTATATTGGCTACATATCCCAACCTTCAGGTTTGTTGTAACCCAGAAACCCATATGAAACCCATATGAAACCCATATGAAACCCATATGAAACCCATATGAAATCCATATGAAACCCATATTCTTCATGGTTAAACCATGGTTAAACCATGTGAACCTCCCATATCGCCTGCGCCAGGAGATTGGCCACGGGCTGTGCTGAGAAGCCGCTGGAGGCCAAGACGTTCCACCTTGGTCTGGATCTATGGGTGCCCCCCACGTTCGCCACCCAAATAACAGACCCAAACAATATCACATAACTCGTTTCACATACTTGTCAGAGGAATGGAAACACTGGCTATACGCAGCGATTTTGACTTTAGGTTTTTAGGATTTCGGGCTTAGGTTTTTAGGCTTTTAGGGTGTTTGGGAATTGGAAAGTAAAAAACGCTAGCGATGCGGGCAAACGTGGGGTTTGCAGTGATATGGTTTAACCACGGTAGTGATTGTGATAATCCTGTATGATTATAACCATACCAATGATAAGGAGAATTATTCGTAGTGACTATCACTACTCATGCAATATCGTTATCATTATTGGTATCATAATATATTATCATTAATGGTAATTACTGATAATTAATGATGATTAATGGTAATGATTATTAATGGTGATTTTAATGATAGTTCAGTACCTCATTAGTAATACATGATGATAGTACTATTTAGTCAGAATACTCATTCTTGTACAGCATCATAATGATAATAGTAATATAGGGACAACATAATTAGGACGCCAAGAAAGATTCTGCGAAATGACTACTGTATGCAGCAGCTGGATTGGTATGTCAGTTTTCCCTTTTGGTGAAAACCCAGTGGTATGTGATATTCCATTTCGGTGACTTAAATCCCCATGTATTCAATTCCGGTTCATTGCTACCCATGAATTTTCTACTATCTCTACATTAACTCTAAATTGTTTCCTTATTATCACACAAACATTCTTCAACCTGTATTGTCCCTATACAATCTGCAAAGTATCCTTCTATTCATCCACATCTACCACTACATGCCACTAAACTGGAATTTTGGGTGTCCATTATTGGGGAAAGGACCGTAGAACAATGGAACATCTGCAAAAAGGTTTGCCCCCTGCAGCAGCAGGCCCTCAAAATCTGGTACGGGTTGAGCCGCACTTAACAGCATTGTCTGGTAGCTGCACCCTAATGGACAAACACTCATCAGGTGGACCTAAGGGACATGGATTCGGGTTGACTTGCGCAGACTTTGGCCGAGCCACAGAAACAGAGCACAATTGAAGACATGCTCTGGTAGGAGCGTTGTAAATGGCTCCTGCAATGGACTCAGCCACGTGTGGCTGGGATATGGTTTCAGCGTACCCCAGGTGTCAAGGTAGGGAAACCTCTTGGCTTGTAGAAATGGAGGACCCTGGTTCCCGTTTGAAATGTCAAGATAGAATGGGTCCTCCCTGGTTTGGATCTCCAAAATCAACTTATGTATGGTCAACAAAGACCTGAATGGCCCCACTGAGGGATGCAATAAGCTACCACAAGATCGAACTGGCATGGTTACCAATGGCCATCAATCTTGTGGGATAGATGACCATATCCGATATACCATCTTTTGATCCACGGGTTGCAGATTACCACCCAACAGGAGCGCCTGAATGTAAGAATGGATGTAGGAGTAGGCCTCCGGTTGGAAAACTGTGCTGACAATCCAAGACCGCCAAGACCTTTGGAGCATATGTCGTTACAGCTCCAGCCCATGGCAGGTACGACTGGGAATGTTGCTGGTGTAAATAGAATTCTTCACGTGTCAAACGCCACGGATGTTGGTGAAATCTATCCTTGTTTTGACAACCTCCCATCTTTCAACGATTCTTGGTCCCCTTTTCAATCTTATCCCTACCCTCCGGTCATCAAACATGGCTTGCTGGGAAATCCACCATTTGTCGTTGATTTTCCCAACTATAAACCTCCACTTAGTTCGGTTTCCTAAAAAAAAAAATCTCTGCAGGTGATCTCTTCCATTTTTGCTGGGGCTCCAGGCGTAGTAAATGTCTGCCCTGCGGCGAAGTTCCCAAAAGTTGGCCACCAGGGCCTCATTTCTCCGCAAGGCCTGGCGAATCAACAGGAAATTCAAAAAAAAAACATTGAACTTGGATGAACCTTGAAATGAAACCTTCCTGTCCATTTTTACTTTGATGTTGCAGGGACCCCCACAACCCCCCCCCCACCCAGCCAGATGGTTCCCCCCCCCCTGTGGCAGGGGAGGGGGGGTTTTCTCAGCAGCCAAGCCATGGTGTATGTAGTCTTTATAGTGCATATAATGCATATGTATCGATAAT
>Ga0126342_10006219_pt1 | contig 21118 bp, 15 predicted proteins | sample Cyp1metagenome_FD_92528 | JGI IMG/M metagenome (GOLD analysis project Ga0126342, IMG submission 92528) | Coral microbial communities from Lord Howe Island, Old Settlement Bay, Australia - Cyphastrea 1 metagenome | ecosystem: Host-associated > Invertebrates > Cnidaria > Coral ...
AGGCAGGTTGAGACCATACGAAGCGACAGGAAATAGGAGAAAAGGATATGCGAGCGTGAACCTGGTGTGAACGAGTGTGTTTAACATCTATGCTTTACACCTCACATCTAATGTATATATATACTATTTTATATACTATACATCAGTTGATTATATAATATACTATCGTTTCCGTAGATTTCTTTGGTGAAATCCCATTAAAATTGCCGTTCAGGTCGCCACAAGAGACGACGCAGGTGCCGTTTTTTTTCAAAACGGAGCGGTATGGACCAATGGAGCACTTTTAAGAGGGAAAATCATGGGAAAATCATGAAAAAATCATAGAACATATGGGAAAAATGATTGGACAATGATTTTTCACGGGAAAAATCTGCGAAAATTCTGGACACATATGCGACAATTATGGAACACATGATGGGGAAAAACTAAGTGGCCCCAAATTACTACACAGGCAAATAACAATTCTATAGTATTCCATAGTATTAATCATAGTGGGGAAACCAAATTGATTGAATCGACACCAGTCTTGAGGTATTCTCAAAAAAAATGCCAAACGCTTTTTCAAATCTGGGACCCAATAGCAATCCAACATTGTTTTTGGGGTACCCCTATTTCGAGAAGTAGCAATTTCGGGATATGTCGTGGACAAAACCATCAAAAAACTCACCGTTTCCCATGACTTTCCCATTCAGTTTTATCCCGATGTTTTGGTAATTCGGATGATCGATCCATTGCAGTTACATATGGAATTACCAATTTTTATTTACTGTAGATTAATACATCAACAGATACAGTATGATACATTGAATTAATATTTACTGATTGAGTTTCACTTTTTTGAGGATTTACATATTGAATCGCTGTTTCTTGCTGTTTAAAATCTCACATTTTTTGTCGGATTCAAGAGGATTCCCAACAGATCCAACAATATATTTACCATCTGGTTATGACTAACAGTTTGCCATGGAAAGATCCACCATGCTATTAATAGGACAACCATCTATTTCTATGGGCCATCAATACCATGGCGAACTCTTAAATTACCAGAGGGTAGTTATATCTCTAGTATCTCCGCAGTTAAATCAGCATTTTCGATGTTACTGTAGGGCATGTTTCCCTACTTTTTGGGGTATGCACAGTTCCCTTTTCTTCACAGATCCAGCCACCACGGGCACCGTCGCCGGCGACGTCGACACCACTCCAGCTACTTTGCGTGCAGAGAGGCAGTGGCTGCTGGATGTTGAATGGTTCACGAGGGAGACCAAAGGCTTTATCAACCCCCCAGGAAACCAACATACTGTGGATGGTTGCGAAATCCTGCACCAGTTGATAGGTGATAAACATCCCACTATTTATAGGCTTTCAACCATCCAAGCTGGTGTAGGATTTCGCAACCATCCACTGTAGCCATGTAAAACCATGATTTTTCATAGGTATATCATGGTCAATCATATGCAAATGAACCCCTTTTCCATAGCTATGTTAAATTACCGGAGGATAAGTTTACTTGGGGATGCGTCCCACACAAAACCAGCATTTTTGATGGGTTAGAAACAGTTTATGAGGGGTTTCCCAGGATTCAGAAGTGGGTAGTTACCCGAAAGATAAGCCATATCTGGGGATATTCCATATAACTTATCATGTATACATTGTATGAACTGAATATGTATATATATATATACATAATATATATATATATATATATATATATATACATACATCATATAATATACGACCGGGGTATGATATGCTGGGACCCCATTTAGAAACCCGGATGCATATCCAACCAACAAGTACATATCTGGATGTTTTTCAAGGTATCTAAGAGTGACCATGTAGTGCATTATAAGCTTACCAGTCCCTGAATTGTAACCCTGAATATTGGGAGGCTGCCATAGTTACCCGCAAAACCAGTGTCAAATGAACTTGGCCCATGCCTTCTGCAAATTTAGCAAATATAGCTATGTAAGCCATGGCCCATTTAGTTCAGCTTTTCAAAATGGCAATGTTCCTCAAACTAAAGCAAATTACCAGAGGGTACCCATATCTTCTGATAGGACACCCATTAAGGATGATGGCTAGGTGTTGACCCCGCTTGGTCAGCGAGGATTTGATAATCTGGACTTGATACTCGACGATTCCTCGTATTGATTGCTACAATACCATTTTCATATTAATTCATGTTAGTATGAGGTGATAGAGAAAGAATGGGCATATTTATATATATATATATATATTCCTCTTCCTATCCTAGTGGGTTCTAGTTAACAATTCTAAATATTGCACCATTTATTCTCAGTGTTGTTTTAATGACATCCCCCTTAGACCCTTCGTTTTATGCAATCTCAGTGTATCCTAGATGATGAGTTGGATATTCGATTTTAGTGAAATGAATACTTTGCAAGTTCTACGGATACTTGATTACCACATTTTGATCACCACATTTTGATTACCACATTTGAGCAGTGTTCAACATTACTCCCATATTCCCATTTTATATCTCTGCAATACCCTCTGGTAAACTAACAGTTTGCTATTGAAAATTGCCATTTATTTCGTTGAATTACCCATTAAAAATGGTGATGTTCAATAGTTATGTGGCTGTTTACCAGATGGTAAAACACCATAAATCCCCATTGAGTCCCATTATATAAATCCCCACTAAAATCACCATTAAATCACCCTTCATTGATCAGTTCCATCGTTTTTTGTATGTTTATTAGGCCGGGTATCCCCAATATTCCGACATCCCCAGGATTTTCCGAAACGGGGTGGCTGTTTTTTCGAGGACCAGCCCAGCAGCCCACCCAGCCACCCAGCAACACTACCCGCCAGGGGATGATCGAATTGCAGGTAAGGATCCACCTTTCATAATATGTGTTATCCCTAGTCTAGTGATCTATCTATATATATAATTATATATATATATATAATTTATATAATTATATATATATATATAGAATATATTGAATAGGATGTATATATATATATATTTCACTTTGGATAGTAGGGGGAATGGAGTTGAAGATGTCACTGGAAAGCATATCCTTAACCTTCCCAGTGACATCAAGAAAGTCTAAGAGGCCGCTGAAGGGAAGCGTGGGGGCAACTAAACTTGGAGCTATGCCAAAGCTTCGACCAGCTCAACCTCCTGAACAACATGGGGAAACTGCTTCTTCTTCAGCAAGACCTGCCTCGAGTCTGCCTTTTCCTACTGCGCCTGTTCCTTTTTTTTTCCGTGAGAGCGCAACAAATGAGGGATTCGATCCTGATACTGCACCAAGGTCCGTAGATGATATTGCTGTTCAACTCAGGAGAGAAATTTCAGCACACGCTTTGGCACCTGTCTTCTGCAAGCAACCTCCCATGATCGGAGACGTCAGACTACCAAGTTCGCATGACAAGTTGATTGGTGTGGAAATATAAGTCTATTATTCCTGTTTTGATCGATGTCATTGGAAAACATATCCCAAGTTCCATTCTCCTGAAATCTTTTGTCAGTCTTGCATTTGGAGGTTTCCTAAAATGGGGGTACCTCCAATTCATTCATTGTAACATAGGATTTTCCATGAAATAAACTATCCAGCTATTGGAGTAGCCCCATTTATGGATAGGATTTTCCATTATAAACCATCAATTTCGGGGTACAGCAGTCCCCCATCTATGGAAACCCCATTTATTGATTGCTTCATTGATTACCCCCTGGTAAACAAACATAGCTATTGAAAATTGTCATTTATTTCGTTGAATTACCGAATTACCCATTAAAAATGGTGATGTTCAATAGTTATGTGGCTGTTTGCCAGATGGTAAAACACCATACATCCCCATTGAGTCCCACTATATAAATCCCCACTAAAATCACCATGAAATCACCCTTCAACCAGATGAGTTAACCATCGTTTTTTCTGATGGTTCAACAATCATCCCAACTGACTCATATTTTTCAGTCATATTTTTCAGAGGGGTAGGTCAACCATCAACCAGTTTTCATATATTATATCATAATATTATAATATATTATCATAATATTAGTTTCAATCTTCCCAGTTTTCAATACCATCCACTTTCCAGTGGCCACATCACCAAGGTCGTGACCGTGACCGACATGACACATCCAGGCGCCAGCCACGCTACCCCGTTAACGTTTGCCGAGCAAACATGGCTGGGAAATCCCCCTGAAAAATGGAGAAGATCATCGGAAAACCATCGGAAAATCCTGATTTCTATGGTAAAATCATAGGAAAATCATAGGGAAATATGGAAAACTACGGAACAACTAGATGGACAGGTGCGCGTATTTTTTCTGGAGGTTGAGTTCGCTGGGAAAATCATGTAACATGATACACTTTCCAGCAAACCATATTTGATTACCGGAGGGTGTAGGTGAAATGTTGGGTTTGTGCTTTTTGGATCTTTTTGGTATATCGAGCCAATTATTAACTAATTGGCTGGGTGGATTTTCCAGAAACCCAGTGGCGCATGTCTAACTGGACAGAACTTTGAAGATTAAACTTGGTCAACATCCAGACTTCGTCCATCAAATACGGGCTTCAGGACGCACCGATTGGGGTTGGTGGATCGATCCTACTGATCTGGGTCAATTTGATCACGACCGAAGCCTGTTCTCCAGCCTGGAATCATGGTTTATTTATGGGAAATCATACCCTTTTATGGCCTTAATTCATTCCCCTTTTATGGCCGAACTATTCATCTTAATTAAGTATTCATCTTATTTATGGGAAATCATTCCCCTTAATTCATTTTAAATTTTTAAGTATTCAGCGATTTACCCAGATGGGACTAAGATCCCAAATTGTCCATGGGATTTGACAAGTTTTGGGATGGGCAGCATTGGCCATTGATTCTGAAAAAAAACCATCCATTGCCTTGTCCAGGACAGGTACCCTCTGGTAAACGTTTACAGCTTGCTATTGAAAATGGCAATTTATTTCGTGGATTTACCATGATTTACCCATTAAAAATGGTGGATCTTTCCATAGTTATGTGGCTGTTTACCAGAGGGTACTACATTAAATGACATTCCCATGACCTACAGCAAGCCGTTGTGGTCGACTTCACATGAGGGTCATTTCGGAAAGCGTCCTCTTGATGTTCTCAAATTATGCTGCTCGACCAGTTTCTGTCCATATGGGTTTCATCACCAAGGTTGTGCCGCCAAACGATAGCTAAGTTGGTCTGTAAATAACATAACTAGGGTTCATGGATTCATGGTAGATTTATCGAACTGGCTAATGAGGTTTATAAACCAAGTAACCTACCTGGCACAAACCATCCGGGCAAGAACGCATATTCTGCGTTGCAAAATTACTTGTAAATCACAATCTCAAAGTATCTTCAATATGCTAATGCATCCCCATACGTGTATATATATATACATAATTATATATATAATTATATCAATATGACATCATTCCATCAAACAAATCAAATATATTACCATGTTTACATACCATGTAAAAACATGTTTTTTGCGGGGCAATGGCTATGCGGACTTACCTCCATTACGCCAAGCCACACCAAAACCGCAATGGCGCCCTCAGGGGTCGGCGCAAGCGCTTGAAGACCGAGAAGGAACTCTGGCTTTGGAAAAAACGGATTTCTATGGTGATTTAGTGGGGATTTTGCTGGTCTTTTAATGGTGATTTAAATCCGGATTTAATGGGATTCAATGGGGATTTGTGGTGTTTTATCATCTGGTCAACTAACATAGCGAACTGGAAAATCACCATTTTTGATAGGTAAATCAGCAAACTCAATGGCCATGGCTTCAATAGCTAGCTGTTAAATTAGCAGAGGGTATCCCAATTTTGATGTTGAATCTCCGGGATCAATTTTGATGTGGGGTTGAGTCAAAACCTGTTATCAGATTTGGGGGAATAAACATCCATTAACCAGCCGTTTTAGGGTACCATCCGGGTGCCAGGGTTTTGACGGTTTTGACTCATAGCCATATGTTTTGACCCCTTAGGTCTGTAGTTCCACTTATGAAATAGCAGTTATATAGCGATGGTTGGATGGGGTTAAATCATCAATGGTCATTTCAGGAACCTAAATTGGAGGTACCTACCATATATAAGGCCTATATTTCAGGCCTAAGTTTCAGGGAATATCCCCACAAAATATGGCCAGAAATATGGTACGAACGTACCTCCATTGAATCGGATCCTGAAGATCTACCATTGATAATAAACCAGATCGTAACTAGTTCGATATATCTGCCATAAACCCAAAGATAATTTCGGAGTTAGAAACGCATCTTAACTTTACCAACGATCTGGTGGTTATTTACCAGTTGTATCATCCAAGTATCCACTCCACTCCATTTGGATCTGGTGAAACATCGTGGCTCGGCCCCCCAAAAAATGGGCACTCCATTGCCACAAGGGAAAGAAAAACATATAGCATAGCCATGTATACATAATTTTCAAACACAGCCATATATCATATGATAAATTATTATTGTAGTAATGGGTAATATATATATATACTTGAGTTTTACATATTCCATGTTAATAAAATGGGAGTTTTGCCATAAACAGTGTATATTCATGTATATTCCATGGCATCCCCATTGTATTCCCATTGGTTGGCTATACTCCATGCGAATCTCACGGCAGGACAACTCCGGTGAAGCCAACAAGCAGCCGGTGGTCCCACGTGCGCAACGCGAGGTCTACGTTCCATGGCATCGAAATTCGGCTGGTACTCATCTGGTTGGTGGTTTGGAACATGAATTTTATTTCCATATTATTTGGGATACCCTCTGGTAAACTAACATAGCAATGGAAAATCACCATTCTTAATGGGAAAATCCACTATAAATAGCCATTTTCCATTGCTATGTTAGTTTACCAGAGGGTAATCCTTCCCATTGAATAATATTTTGTCAAGACGGTTAAAACTATGAACACCATTAGAATTAACCAAATCAACCATAGAAGAAACATGAATATCTCATGATTAAGATGTATTAACATGTATTAAGCATTATTCACCATAGACGAAACATTCATGGTGTTGAACATCTCTGAGGTTTTCTTTACTTTCCTTATTAGACACGTATAACACATGATTTAACCGTAGGATACCGTAGGCTTTGGCCCGGTTCTATGAGGATGGATCGATATCAAGCCATATTGGGATCACAGGTGAGCAATTACCAAGACCCTTGTTGATTGTTTATTATCCAGCTGTATATCAATGGTTACATGGTATCTTTAGAAACACCGGTAACCAATAAACACTGACTAATGATGATTTGTTCACCGAAAAAAAATAAAAAACGAAATATTATAGGAGGTTCGGTGAAAAGATCATCATCCAATATGGACATCACCATGAACCAATCAGATTTAGGGAAGTGGGTGTTGACTTAGAGCAGCCATGGGTGGATTGATGTTGACGTTTCATGGGATGGCTCTGAAATCGAAAGATGCACCATATGGAGATGCCCACTGGACTGATGTCAACCCTGGATACTCCCTGGTTGCTTAGTGGGTTGGCCTGTAAAAGATAAAAAAAATGATACAGTACTTCGCAAAATGGACTCCCCTGAGTGAACCACTCCAGGGCGGCTATTCGTATCTATGAATATCTAGTAATCTGGAAGTTGCCTGAGTCATGTGGGTAGCCACAAATCAGCCAAGTCAGATTTTAGTATAGGTTAACATATTGAAACAGCCATGGTGACGACTGGGGATCTCCCATGACTTAATGATTGACGTTACCCCAACCTCGCCGCAACGCTCACGGCGAGGTCGGTGGCCTGCTTTGGAAGGATGCTGACAAGGCGGTTGCCTCGATCCAATAGCTCACAACGTGCCCGAAATCTTTGTAGGTTTAGTTCATCCCAGCCATCCAATGTTGAAGTTAAACCCCGCAGAAACCCATGGTTTTTGGGGGATGAAATCCCAGATTTGGAGCATTTTTCACCGGTTTTTATTTGGTGGTTTTTAGTTTCACCACCAGCACTGCGATATGTCTACCAGCTACCATAAAGCCCGTGAAATCTCAATGAACCGCCCCTGGGGGACGGATGGGTCAGCCGTTTGTAGATGAGCCGGTTGTTTTTTCGCATCTGTGTTAGTTTGCCAGAGGGTGTATATACATATATAATATACATTATTATATTTGTTATATATATATATTATATCTGTATTATATATATATTATATATTATATATATATATATTATATTATTATATATATATGTATACTTGATGGCTCATCCAAGTAAGTGGGTTATAACCAGAGTTATACGGACAAACCCTACTTACCCTACTTAAAACTGGGGTTTACCACTCTTACTAAATGGGATGAGGCACCACGTATGTGCATGTATATATATGTAGACCTTATGGATGCAATCTGAGGAAGTATTTGGGGCTTGATTTAGGGGGTTAAGTACCTTCTCAGGTAGCATTTGGATCTATAGGGATACTATGGATACATATAGTATGTAATATATATATATATATTGTACATAGACATATAAAAATACTAAAATGCATACGTACATATGTTATTTTACATTACATTTCATTACATCACATTTCATATTACAAATCATACATACGGTAACGACATTTGAATATGTGGAGGGCGGGCCAGACCGCGAGGCCCCGGAGGTAGTATGAAATACCAGTTCGTATATTTAAATGTAGTTACCGTATGTATATAAATGAATGAGATTCCGTATGTTTAAATGGCCGGGGGGGCCAAGGAAAACCTTCCGGAGGTAGTCTAAAATACCTGTTCGTATATTTAAAAGTCAGTATATTTAAATGTAGTTCCCGTACAAGGTGGGGCCCCCCAGTTATAAGATGGTTTATAAACCCCATTAACTATATAGTTATAGGTACCATAAACCATAGCTATTGGAGTTATAAACCAACTTAGCTATCTAGGGGGCCCCATTTTGTATATATATATATACATATGTCTATACACACATCTGCTAACATAGATCAGCACCGGCTTCAAGGAGGGGATCGCTGAAAGCTTCAACAGTGCCTTCGAAGACGCTCGGTGATTTTGGGAGAATCAATGGTTGGCTGTTTGGATACCCTTAAACAATAATAGATAGGGATGTTAGAGATAAATGGACAAACATATCAGATAATATGTACCGTTATTATCCATTAATATTATAGCCTTGAGGATGTTTGTATAATCAATATCAATGGATAAATATAAGATCCTCAAATTTTAATAGACACCTTAAGTATAATCAACAACTAGTTGCACATTGGCATGTTTATCACAACCAAACAAAAATAGATGAACATTGGGCGTGTTTGACAAGAGATGCTATACCCTCAACATGGGATTCTGAGGAAAATCATGATCAAACACTCAATTTTAGGCTACACAATGTCCCGACAAAGCCTTTTCTATAATGATGGGGCAAGCCTCAATGGGATTACCCTCTGGTAATTTAACATAGCTATTGAAAATGGCCATAGAAATAGTAGATTTTCCCATTAAAAATGGTGATTTTCTATAGCAAACTGTTAGTTTACCAGAGGGTAATAAACTGATGGTACCCTTCGATAATCAAACATGGCTGGCTCGCAAATCCCCTCAAATGGGCATTTCAATGAGTACATATAATTATGGACAATCACAATTTTTAATGGGAAAACCAGCTATAAATGGCCATGTTCAATAGCTATGTCAAATTACCAAAGGGTAATCTATGAATGAGGAAATGATCCATTACCATCTTTGATCGAGGGTATATACCCTGAGGTAAACGCACAAAATGACATGGAAGATCCATGGGTACTCTTGGAAATGATCTAGAAATGATGGATGATCCATATCTGTACGTGAGTTTGCGGTGCATAATTACACAATGGGATGTATATGTGGTTGGGAAACTCTTGGTAGCTCCAAATCGCTCCCCATTTAATAGGGAATATGAATACCCATAGCTCCTTAGCTCCCTCCTAACCACTGGATAGCAATGGTTTTACTCATTCCCTATGTATCCAGCCGTACCTTCTTAGGGGGTGTCTGGATCCATGACCAGCCACCAGCTCATCCATTTGGATTGAGACTGTGAACAGCCCTTTGTTTGGAGAAATCTTCGATGATAGCAAAACATTATGGCAAATGATAATTTCGGTCATTTTGACAGAGGAATGGAATATGTTCCACTTTGACATGAACTTGTTAGGGTGTATCATTTTGATTGAGATTTGATGTGCAGCTGCTTGCTTTGAATGGGTGTGACTCACACTTGCGTGGCATGCGGAAACTTGTATGGTTCTGGTCCAAACCAGAACAGATTAAAAGCCATACCTGTTTGATGCAATTGACTTGCATCATCACAGGACATGATGAGAGCCACCCTTCTTAAGAAGGGTATATTCAGATCCATGTTTATACCCAAAATTCTACAGTAGATCTCAGGTAAGAACTTGAACATAAGACATAAGATGTAGATCCCATTTTTTCGGAGTCTTCTCCGTGCTTTCCATATGTGGGTTTGTTTGAAGATATAGAGTTCGCTGTATCCCAAAGTCCAATGGTTTATAATCATGTTTCCCCTATTTTTTTTTTCGCTCGCCTGTGGGGTAGATCACCCATTGGACAGAGTCGAGGATCATAAGTTGACGATCTCTCCCAATTCCACTGGATTGCAGGGAAAATCTAGGCTTGAAGCCCATTTGTTGTTCCCCATGTTCAATTAATTAACGGGGGGGTTCAACCTTGCCAAATTTCCCGAAGAAACACCACTCCAAATGACCTGACCTTAACGGGCGATCGGGTCTTACCTAAGGCCTTACCAGACTATCAGAAACACTACGGCCATGAGACCCGAAAACCTGTCCTTCAGGTGGGGCCATGTGGTGACACTCGTCACTGGTTGGTAACTGGTTAGTAACAGGATAATGTTTATAAAACCACTCATGACTGGGAATGGTTGAAAAAATATACCACCTATCAAAATTGTGATATTTGGGGGATTGTTTATTATTGTTTTACCCAAATTATATATATATGTAATTATATATATATATATCATTTAGACATGGGGATAACCCACTTTAGAGGACTTCACTTCACCCCGTTTTTTTTGAAGCACAAAAATGTGGATGATGATCCTCCAAGCAGGTGAAAATAGCTGGCATAGCTGGTCCATGAATTGGATACCCTCTGGTAATTTAACATAGCTATGGAAAATTGCCCATTTATAATTGATTTACCTATTAAAGATGGTGGTTTTCAATAGCTATGTTAGTTTACCAGAGGGTAACTATCACAAAGATGTGATCTTTAAAGAGGTTGATGAATGGTCATAGTGTATCATAGTGTATCCAGATTCACAATTTGAATCCAGGGCTCCTGGCGTATCCAAGTAAAAGGTGTGATGGAAGTGTAGTAAACCACAAATAGAGAGAAAAGTGCGAAACCTATCACTTGTAGAAATCCAGCCAATATATGGGGAAATATAATTTGTAACATTTTGCAACACCATCCAGAAGTATAGTAATCCAACACATGGTAATCAAACATAGCTTGCCGCAGCCTCGAAGTAAATGGGAAGATTGTCCAGCAAGCCGTGTTTGATTCTCCGGGAATGGGAGAAACATCGTCTGCGTCCTGGAAAACTGTTTGGAATCCTTTCAGGGACCACTCTAATCCAACATTTATGTACCTGTGACCCACATGGACGTCTGAATAAAACTTCCTGGTGCTTAGTAGGGAATGGATGGGAATGGGGGTTGCTGGGATGATTATTGATAGTTATTGTGGATCATTCCCTCATTCCCTGCTAAGTAGCAGTAAGTAAAAGGGCTACTAATCCAATTATGCAAGAATTGGAGACACCCCATTGTACGGCAAGTAAAATGACATTTGATGATGATAAACCATGATGTGGTAAGCCCAACGTCATACTTGGGAATGGTAAACAAAAAGCCCACCCATTTGTGATGGGTCATTGGGAATAGTTGATTATTGGATTTACCACACCATCGCAATGACAAATGCAGATCTTGACCCAACAAAAGTGGGAATAGTCGATATATGACTGGGTAAACCTTGGGGAATGATGCCGAGTTGTTTCCTTTTGTTATACGGCCAAGGGCATATAGTGAAGTGGGATCACTTCATCGAGTTCTAACCACGGAGCCGGCTGTGAAATCTTCAGTTTATTTCGAATGAATTCGAATCAGCGTTTTTTCTGCAAGAAAAGCATTTTGTTTACCGTGTTAACCATGTTTCGTGTCCAAAAGGCAGTGCCCTTAGTTATGCTCGTTGATCTATTTTCACCCACAAACTATAGATATTTCATCACCACGAACCCAATGGGTAGCCTACGTATGTTCACCAATATAGCTATCATAATTTCATGTAATTTCATGATACAAACATCAAGCTCTTCTTGCTAAAATCCTAATGTTCCTATTCATGTTTTATAGATAATTCCCTATTATCCATTGGATTTTCTCTATGTTCTTATATGTTCTTATGGTTTTCCCCATTTTCCCATGGATTTTCACCACTTTCCCATGGATTTCCCCCGTTTTCCGTCGAATTTTCGCCAACTTGGAGCAGAAGGTGCACTATCCCAAAGATATCATCCGGAAAGCGGCAGCAGGTGCTACAAAGTCAGGGAATGTCAGGGATATCATCTACTACGTATGGGATGATCTACTAAGAAACCAAGTGCGATGATCTACTAGTACTTAGTAAGTGGGATATGGCTTTGTCTGAAAATGGTGCTGTTCCCTCCAAATGGCCATTTTGGCATGGCAATTTTCGTAGGGAAAACGATCCATCCAGAGGATTTAGGTGTACACTATTTTCAGACAAACCCATACAACCTACTTGGGCTTTGGGGGATGATATACGAGCCACAAAACATGCTGGTATCTAATGGAATTCAATATTTTATTTTGATGGAATTCCATGGAATGGTTCATGGTGTTTTAAATGGAATTTCATGGACATGAATTGTTTATCATGGGGATATCATGGGGTGCAGTTAGGTCATTTTGACGGCTATAACAGTCTAACCATGATCCTTTCACTAGCATGATGTTGGGATGATATAACTTAAGTATGGCGGCACTCTGGTGAACCTGACTGGTGAGGCTGGGTAATCAGTTTAGTCCCATGTGTTTTTCGCCCCATGTTAACAGACATTGGTGCTGAACTGAGATGCGAATTGGGATGTCACAAATATAGAGATAGAAAGAAATGAATCACTGGTGAACCATCGATGAGGGTATGAGCAGAAAAAAAAAACACATGTGGTTTTTACATTTTGAATCATGTTGATACTATTCCCTCATACCTCAGGAAGTTCAATACATGGCTGGTTGGTGGTTTGGAACATTTTTTATTTTTCCATATACTGGGAATAGTAACCCCAACTGACGAACTGATATTTTTCAGAGGGGTAGGTCAACCACCAACCAGTGGCTAGAGATCCCACTTTCAAATGCTGGATATCACCAACTGATCTCTGTGGAAGAAACATGGGGATCGACCCGCGGATACAGCTACAAATTGTTCACCGCAAGCTCTAGAGGCTCTAGGCTCTTGAATTTGCCCAAAAAGTAAAAGTTAATGGTGACTTTATAGTGATTCAATGGGATTTATCATGATTTAATGGGACTCTATATGGGATATGAATGGGATATGAATGGGATATGAATGGGATACCCTCTGGTAAACATACAAAAAACTATTGAAAATTGCCATTTAGAAATAGTTGATTGTCCCATGAAAAAAATGCTGATTTTCCAATAGCTATTTTGACATAACCAGAGGGTAAATAATCCCACTAATAAAAGGTCACCTCCCATTTGAAACATTGGTTTAGTATTGGATCTATTCATGGGGGTCCATAGGGGGGTTTTGAGTATTAGGGGGAGGGGGATTATCCACCTGTTTTTTTTTGCGGCGCTTCCAAGCTCAGTTCGTATCTTTAGCACAGTGGCTACCAATTGTGTCAACGGCTGACGCGAACTATTCTGGTTGGTGGTTTCAAACATGTTTTTTTTCCATAATATATGGGATAATCAATCCCATTGACTGATATTTTTCAAGATGGTTAAAACCACCAACCAGTATGTTACTTTGCGTTTTTCTTAGCAAATCTGTTTTCGAAATGGTTGCACTTCACACTTGTCCCTACTAGTCTATGACTATGATTCTATGTCACTTGGTTGCAGATGTCAAAATGGGTTGCACCATCAAATAAGGGGTCCCCAATGTTCAGACAAACTATGAAAATCTGCCAGAAATTACCGAAGATCCATGCTATCCTCAGGATACCCCTGGTGTTGATCCCCACTATCAAAGGTGACAATGGAAACTCTCAACGTCCCTTGTATCCAAGGTGGGATTGTGTTTATAAACCCTTGGAACTGTAGTTATATCATATTATATCCCATAAAAAAACTAGTTAACCCAGTTCCGTTCACCAACTAGCTATAGATCAGTTGTAAATCCCATTAAAAGACGCCAGTTTTCTTCGTGAATTCCCCATTTCCTATGGTTTTCCTATGGTTTTCCTCAGCGAGGCATGCGTGGCGACTTTGCCATCTTTGTCTTCGTGGAGTTCATCGATCAATTGCTGGTGGGGCAGCGGAGTTAGTTGGATGGTGAACAGTTCACGAGGTGAACTTTTTGTTTTGTTTGTTATACATATATATATAATATAAATAAATATATATATATATTATATTGGTATAGTGACTTATAAAGCATTATAAAAATTATATGGTATAGTGAGTTTTAAAGCATAATACAGTTTTTGTGGTATTATAGTGACTTATAACGTATTATTATTACGTCTAAACCCCATCAGTTAACCATAAATTAACGGTCCCTTGAGGTGAACGTTGACAGCTGGCCCTTTTGGGATGGTGATGAAAGGTCAAGGCCAGCATTTTTTATAGTTCTTCATGGGATAATCATAGGATGTGACGGGACCATATATATGGATATATATGGTATTAAATTTCACGAGCTCCTGGGATTTTGTGATTTTTAGGGAATATTGGATATTTAATAATATATGGATATATATATGGATATATATGGATATATATCTGCTTGGTGGTGACTGGAACAACATGATTTTTGAATGACTTTCCATGAACAGTTGGGAATGGAATTTCAGAATGACGAACTGAAATATTTTTCAGAGGGGTTGAAACCACCAGCCAGGTAAAAGCAAAATCCTGCTAAACTGGTGATAACTCACTGAACGTTTTTTTTGGGGGGATCAGCATAGATGTATCGAACTAGCGAATAGGCTTTATGAACCAACTAACATAACTGGGGGTTACCACTTTGATTCGTGGTGGATGGTGACGAATCCGCTGAAACTTCGCTGTCGTATAAATCAGTTCTAAATCCCATACAATTCCCAGCAACTTTTTCCGATATTTCTCCCAAGAACATCCAAGAACCCTAGTTATTCTATGTTATACTACTTCAAAACATTTGTAAACCACGATCTCATGGAGATTATCAACTATTTCTCATGTCCCAAAAATGTTTTAGACATGTTTCTGATGTCTGAATTTCTAGTTATCCTATGTTAAATTTCCATTCTTCCATTCATGCAGCCCTTGGGATCCAGGCCCGCACGGCCCTGAAACTCACGGGGCTGCGCATCGCGCAACGGTCCGTGCGCGTGTGCTCCACCATGGGCATCGGGTCGGAAGGACATGGGAAGGTCCATGGGAAAAGTCCGTGGGAAATCATACAATTCTATAGCTATCGAAATATATGTATATGTATATATATAATATATATTTATGATGATATCATCAATGATATATGATGATATCATCAATGATATATGATGATATCATCAATGATATATGATGATATCATCAATGATATATGATGATATCATCAATGATATTTGATGATATCATCAATGATATATGCTGATAGGGCTATACCATGATGATAATAGTGGTATACGGTATATCTATATAATTCTGTTGGGATACATGATAATTCTATGATGATATGTGGCTATCGAAAACAGGGGTATAACAAAAACTATAGGGAATCCTATGGGATATGAAAATACAGGATATGATAGGATATGTGTAACCATCTCTGGGAATCCTATGAGAAATAAAGCAAGAATCATCGCCAATCCTTTTGGCTGCTGGTGAATGGCGGATCTATTGGCCATAAATCGGAAGGTTTACCAACAATTCATGGGAATACAGAAGGGGAATATGCACTTTTTGGCCTCCCAGAGCAAGTGTGTCATGGAACTAGATGACAAGTTGACAAGTGGAAGTCTGAATCTTCACATTTGCTCAAAAACGTGAGCCACAGGGCCCCTTCGTTCACGTCCAGCCTGGGGATGCTTTGATAAAGCGGTGAGTTTGCTAGTTGAATAGGTTTAATGGATTGATCAATTTAGCTGCTAAAATGGAGAAATGTTCCGTAATCAGCCCCTCAAATCTTTGATGGAGTTGAAATGATAGCTTTAAAATGCTTTAAAGCCAACCATCTTGCACAGACATGTAATAATCGCCAATAATCAGCCAATAATGGTTTATCACCAATGTCATAATCACCAATAATTCACCAATAATTCACCAATCATTCACCAATCATTCACCAATAATTCACCAATAATCACCAACAATCACCAACAATCACCAACAATCACCAATAATCACCAATCACAAAATGTGTGCAAGATTGGCTTGATCCAAGCCATGCTGTGAGGAGAGACATTGGACGTCGAGCCTCTGAGGCCCAAAATTTTGTCGGTCTGGAGATATTGGGAGCGGCCTCCAATGACTTGGTGTTTCACGTGACCCATGGAGAATTCCCCCCTTTTTGATGAGGTTCCCATGGTGAAAAATCGCCATTTATTTGTTGTTAAAAGGGATGTGAATTAGCATTTATATAGTTGACATAGCCATTTAATGCCATTTATATATGAAACCATGACTAATAAAAGTTAATAAACGGCCATTTTATCAATTGATGATGTCCCCGTTGTGAAAAATAACCATGTATTTGTTGTTAAAGGGGATGTCTGATGGCCATGATTAGCTGAAGGTATGATGGATAGATTTTTCATCATTTTCCTCATGGTAAACCAAATCTGGTTGGTGGTTTGGAACATGAATGAATTATTTGTCCATTCAGTTACTCCAATAACTATGGTCCATGGTAGAGATAAGTCTATACTTACTATGTTTTTTCCATTCATTTGGGAAATATCATCCCAACTGACTTTAACTCATATTTTTTCAGAGGGGTAGGCTTGAAACCACCAACCAGAAATCGTTGAGTTTTTCCATGGGCTACGTCACAACTCGAAGTGACCACAGTGACCGCTTGGCTTTTTTGGAGATTTGTTCAGTGCTTCAATCCCTGCCATGTAGCAGAAGTGCCCTGATGGCATAGGCTGGTAAGGGTAACTCCACCCGGAAATATTCCCTGGTAAACTAACATAGCGAACTGGAAAATCACAATTTTTAATGGGTAAATCCTCTATAAATGGCGATTTTCAAGAGCTATGTTAAATTACCAGAGGGTATTCCCTACTAAATCATGCTTTCTGGGAGGGGGTCAATATCAAGGATTAAGGATAAGGTTGCAATTGTCACCAGATATTTGCAGACAACTTGGGTTTGTAGCGATGTGGATCATGCTGGCAAAAGTTGGGGTCAGAATTGTAGGTATGTTGATCAACCCTTTTTATAGGGATTGAATGGGATTAACCAATGGAACGATAGGATTTTGATTTACTGATATTCAATGGGATTTACTAATATTGAAGGATGAATCTGATCATGACCTCACCTCGTGACTTCCCTGGAATGAGGGTAGTTTTTATATATCATCATCTCCAAATGGCCGTATGATAACAGCTATTTCAGGTTGGTGAATTATTATAAATCATTGAATTATTCTGGCAATAACTACTACTATAATTATAGTATAGTTATAATACTAGTATGGTAATAGCTATGTAGTATGGTCGGTAGTAAGTACAATTATAATCATATATCATGTTATATGTTAATAAAACTACAAACCAGATCCATCAACATTTGTCTTTTCGGTCGCGTATTCACTGGATAAAGGTTGCACGGAGGTTCTAATAGGGTCATCCTGGCGTTCCGATCCCACTGTTGCTACATTCCCAGTTTCACTTTTACCAAGTACACTGTTACAGTGCACATATATTGAATTTTGGTGTGTATATATATATACACACTATCATATAATTGTATATATATATACACATGTTTTCTTTAAACATAGTAATAATCTTCTGCATAAACTGGTGAGTCAAAGATAGTCAACGGTCAGCACCAAGCAGCAACCAGGCAATTGGAGAAGCTTCCGCTCAGACCTCTGGATGGCACAACCATGTTGCTGAATGTTTGGCCACTCGACAAAAAACACGTTACAGTTGCTCACAATTTTGAAGCATTAGATAGCATTAGTAGGATTTGACAAAAACACGTTACTATTGCTCAGAATCTGAAATCATTAGCAGATATCAGTAGGATTTTCATTGGATTTATCCAACAATGGTGATTTAACAATGGTGTTTGATCTAATCGAACCAGGATATCATAGGATGCAATTGTGCCAAACGTAGGGAATGGGGGAATGTGATGATTCATAGTTATGGATTGGATCATTCCCCCATTCTCTACGTAAAAATGCACCAGCAGCGCGAATACAGTCAATATGGGGATGGATCAAAACATCTCCAAAACCTATTGTTACCATATTTGGGGGTACCTTAACATCAATTAAGTAGCTATTTTACCGTACCGGGTGCCGTTTGGGACTCTTGTTCAAGAATGGATTCCTGTTCCCATCCCTGGCCGTGATTGAACGAATCTCAACGGGGTTCACCATGGGTTTTGACCTTCAAATGCAGCGAAGTTTCCAGATTAGACCATTCTGTTGGGAAATGATTCCCCTGACAGTCATCATGCACGAGCCATGAAGAAAATACCCAATCATGGGGGTGTTAAATTGTTGAGAAATCATGGTTGATAGGATATTGTAAGGAGTTATACTACCTGGTTATTGGGAATTATGAACTAACCCCATATGAATGGGAAACCTATCAGTCGACTAGTATTTAGTTCTGTTGGAATGTTTGATGGGTAGAACTGCTATGGCCCCATCATTCATATTATCATTCTGGGTGTTCTGAAAGGTAATCTCCCATTGAAAAGTTATTGTGCAAGAAAGCCGGAGCGCGCCGCGCAGTTGCGGATATAGGTGTTTATGGTTTATAGGTAGCGTGGTAGGGGTCTAAGCAACACATACTGGGAATACATTTGGATATATAAGCAACCATATTGTTACTGGTATTTGTTCTTTTTGAACACATGGTAGAAGACCAGATTGCACGGTTGGGCTGGGGCTGTCCCAAATGTTTAGACAAAGCCACTGACATGTTCATTGTAGTGTTTGCTCAGATTCATGCAGTTATGGCCCGAAATACCTGTTATAAGTACTAACAAGACCCCATTTATAAAATATATAATTATATAATCCCATTGAAATCACCAGTTATAACTAATAGCCATTACCATAACTGTGGGGGTATATGGGGGCTGAAGGTTCACCAACTTCCACTTCACTGGGAAGGAAAACCTGCATGTAAATGGCCAAGGCTGGGAGGCCTTCCCATGCGCCTTTGTCGCGAAGAACTGCGCCTCGGCTGCATCTACGGGATGATTTTTAGGAACTGGCTAAAATTGTGTAACTGGCTCAAGCTATACGAACCATGAATATGAATATAAGATAATATAATAAGTGGGGTATAATGGTATGGTATAACCAACAATGTTCATGGGGATATACATAGATATGCTGTGGATATGCAGATACTATGGGGATTGAACTGATTGAACCAACCATTTTCATCCTGAATTCGTCCACCCCGAACTCGATATGGAGGTCTACAGCTGGGAAGAAACATACAAATGGCGGCAAAAACAATAGTTGGTTGGGGATAAGAGACCACAAAAACTAGGGAGTGTCATGCACCAGTTTTTTGTGGGTCTATGGCCTTGAAAACTGAAATGGGCTCGCGTAAGAGATGGTTCAACATGTTTGGTCCTTGAAAGATGTTCCTTTTAGGGATCTTCAGCAAGAAATCACGGGATTTCAAGGGACATCCTTCTTGAATAGGACAAAGAAGCACTTGCACTCACAACAAATTGTCTAATCTGATTTTTGAGTTCCAAGTGTTCCACAAGTGTTCCAACTCCCAAGAAAACTCACACCTTTTGCGCCGTCTTTGGCTCTCAGCAGTGGCGCAACCACAAGCGCCGCGGCCGCATCGCTTGCCCATGTGGAGCAGCATCAGTGCGCTCGGTCGAGCAGGGCAGAAGGGCCTCAGGGGGCCCGGCAATTTTCGGGCCCGGCAGTTTAGTGAAGGGCCTCAAGTGGAATCCGAACCTCGGCTGGTTTATGTGGGACACCCAATCGATAGGGCAGGTTCTGTTAACTACAATGACTATGAAACATTATGAAACTATGGATCTACCCTCCGGTAATGAGATGTGACAATGGAAAATCTGCCAATAGATTATTGTTCAATTAGAACCTGCATTTGTATAGGGGATCTTCCAGCCAGTCATATTTGAATTCACCGGAGAGTATCTACACTTGAACGGGTGACGATCAACTTGGCTGAATATTTAAGATACGCAAGTTGGTTTATAGCTAGCGTAGTTCGTGATGGATAAATAAATATATATATACATACATACATGTGAGTTTCGTAACTTGCTGCTGCCGCATACACCTTCGATTGTTTCCTGTCAGGGGAAAGCACATTCATTATGTGCCTTTTGACTCGTGGCTCAAGGCCAATTTCAGCGAGACAGGGGAAAAATCTCGAGTGCCGCCATAGGATTGGTTGGAAGGTGAAGAGTGGACTCTTTTGGGATTTGGTTGGATAGATATACATTTTTGTTGTTGTGGACAACACTGTTGGAACGACTTTACTTTGGTTGAACATCAACTACTTTCTGGTGATCAAGGAGGACCTTGAACCATTCAGGTGGGAACCGTTATCAGTGGCGTTGCGATCTACGAT
>Ga0126342_10006220_pt1 | contig 21114 bp, 16 predicted proteins | sample Cyp1metagenome_FD_92528 | JGI IMG/M metagenome (GOLD analysis project Ga0126342, IMG submission 92528) | Coral microbial communities from Lord Howe Island, Old Settlement Bay, Australia - Cyphastrea 1 metagenome | ecosystem: Host-associated > Invertebrates > Cnidaria > Coral ...
CTTCGGCAAGGCATGTGACATTTGAATTTACATGAGTCGATCATGGAAACAGTAACATCTAAACAAGACAAACATGTTTGAAGCAATACGTTTTCTCCAATATGTTAAATCAAGAGAGTTTTGAGCAACACATACATATCCCTGAATGACTTGTAACATATGTTAAAAACCAACTCTATAACCATGTCTTAAAACATAGAAGCACCACCAATCAGCGCAAAGAACCTTACTAAATCCACCCCAGTTGTAGTCCTTGCTGATGATATGACATGATATGACATGATATGACATGATATGACTAAGTGTCAAAACCCATATCTATATCATATCATCATCCAGCCAGCTCAAATATTCATTTAAGATCCATCTAATTTTCCATTGAAACACATTGAAAAAATTGAAACTAGATCAATCTCCCTCATTTTATCCATTAGTCCATCCACCCGTCCCAGAAAGCCTGGGAATCGAGGGGTTTCTTCTTCTCCAAAAAGCTCTGGACCTTGGCCAAATCGCCGCGCTTCGCCGCCTCGTGAATCGTCATGGGCGTCTCTTCGATCTTCTGCAGGACTGGGTTCAGCTCCGACGGCAGACCTCCCATCTTTTGACTGATCTTCAGCATCAGTTCCTCATCCTCAAGCGATTCTTGGCAACCCAGGGGACCATCAAAAAGGAACGTTTCGTTTGTGTTCCCCCAGTAGATTCCCATTTTCTGGCGGAATTCCCAATGGCAAAATACCAAGAACATGTCATGTTCAGCAAAATCTACCATATGTCCTGGTAGTACTTCATGGCTGCCTCCAAGCCATTCTTCTTAATATCTTCAAAGATGGGCCCCAACTCTGCATCTGACTCCAGAGACTTCACTTTGTCCTGCACCGGCGTGTCACCGTTGGAGAGCTTGGTGTTGTAGTGCTCCGCAATGGCCTGGGTTTGCAGCCAGCCGCGCATGGCATCCGGATTCTTGGCGAAACTCTGCAGGGCCTTGGCCGTGTCTGGGTTGGCTTCCACATAGCTTTTCACCTCAGCCCAGGTTTCGTCATCAATGTCCGGCAAGCGCGTGATCTGCATGGTGCTGCCATCGTTGATGTTCAGGGTCTCCATTGCCGACGGGAAAAGGATGAGCAAATGGGCGCTCGGTTAGTCGGTTTGAGCCTTGAACCAAGTTTGAGGAGTCGACACACGATGCTTCAGGTCGGGTACCAAGTCACGGAGAGCCAACCCAAGGGTGACACATGGTGACACCCTCAAGAATAGGGGTTTCTTAGCCATCAAGAGCGGGGATATCACAGAACAATATGAGAATATCACCAACAATATGATGTTGTTGGCTGACTAATGGTTCAGTGACCACCCCCAACTGTCCTAATACAAGTGTTTAATGATGCGTTAACCGTTAACCATTTACTTGGAGGATCCTCCCGCTGAGTAAGTGATAAGTAGCCCTGGGTGATCATAAGTCCCCGGGAACCCTAAAAAAACAAACCAGTCACGAGTCGTGAGATGAGCCTGCAAGGAAATTCCATTAACTTCCATTATGTGTTTAGAATATGTTACGGTAGAATATTTATATAACATATATATATAACATATTATATATATAAATATTTATTTAGGCAAACACCATAAAACCCTTGTAAATCCCCCATCAAATCAACATATCACCATAAAATTCGCATCAAAGTGCCAAATCCCTTCATCCTGAGTCGCTGCCCCCCGCCTGGGGAAAGCGGCTTGGTCGAAACTCCTCGACAGGTAACAATGCCTGGCCCAGAGCCAATCCTCAAAGCTCCCGGCCTCGAAGAAGGACATCTGGTATGGCCAGAATTACAAAGAGGCAACAGGTACTGCAAAAACATTTTTTTACCATCATTGATTATCCTCATTTATTGTCATTATTACTACTATCAATAAATGTCATGATTTTTTTTTTGAGACTAATTACTGTACATCTGCAGTAAATGGAATTATATATGTGCACAACTATATATTCGTATGTAAAAATGCACACAATTCACCCCCAGGGACCATTTACTGTAAGAGCTGCCGCGGGGCCAGGTCTCCCAAAATTTCTCTCAGCCGCTCATGTCTCTGCTGCTGCATCTTCAACACCTCATCAGCCAGGTCAATTGATGGAAGTTGGATTTTCTTGGATGGTTAAACCAGCAAACATTGGGTATAATGCCAACATCGGATGAATAACCCCCCCGCCCTATAGGTCTAGGTAGACCTTGTGGAGCCCACCTTAATAATTATAGGACCGGATAACCCCACATGTTAACAACTTCTCCAGACTTAGACTGAGCACAGAAAAGCAACAAGGGAAGCGGAAGTATGAGAGTGATGGAGGGGTGATGGTGGGTGAGTTTGTGTGTATGTATGTGTGTGCATGTACAGGTGCGTCACTCTGGTAGTGTGTTAACGATATGTGTACCGGGTGTATGTGATGTTATACGTATGTGTATGTGTGTGAGGTGATATTATCTATCTATCAATCATTCAATCCATCAATCCATCTATCCATCTATCCATCTGTCCATCTGTCCATCTATCCATCTATCCATCTATCCAACCATCCATCTAAACTAGCTATCTATCTATCTATCTACCTACCTATCTATCTATCTATGTATCTGAATCTATCTATCTATCTCTATTTATCTATCTCTATCTATATCTATCTATATCTATCTATATCTATCTATATCTATCTATATCTATCTATATCTATCTGTATCCATCTATATCTATCTATATCTATTTAAATCTACCTATATCTATCTATATCTATCTATATCTATCTATATCTATCTATATCTATCTATATCTATCTATATCTACCTATATCTACCTATGTCTACCTATATCTATCTATATGAGCAATCTCGAAAACCCTAGGTTCACGGAAAGGACATCCACAAATTTGGGAAGGTCCCATCGCTTACCACACGTCTGTGCAATAATGATATATGCTAAACTTGGGGGGTATCGCTTGCAGGAAACTGCTACATTTTGTTTTAAATAATTCACAGAAATCAACGTCCAATTTGGGTATCGCTAATGTGGATATGAGAGAAATACAATGACATACCTTTGAAAAGGGGTATTGCTAATTTGGGAAGGTCCCATCGCTTACCGTGGGGTTTTATTAATTTCCATCAATTTCCATAAACCAATGTCCGTCCAGTACATATTTAGTATTGCCGGGGTTTTTGCGGTGGCTCATATCTATCTATATCTATCTATATCTATCTATATTTATCTATATCTATCTATATCTATCTAAATCAATCTAAATCTATCTATATCTATCTATATCTATCTATATCTATCTATATCTATCTATATCTATATCTATCTATATTTATCTATATCTATCTAAATCTTTCTATCTCTATCTATATCTATCTGTATCTATCTATATCTATATCTATCTATATCTACCTATATCTACCTATATCTATCTATATCTATCTATATCTATCTAAATCAATCTATATCTATCTATCTCTATCTATATCTATCTATCTCTATCTACCTATATCTATCTATATCTATCTATCTCTATCTATCTATCTATCCATCCATCTATCTATCTATATATCTCTGCCTATCTCTATCTATCTCTATCTATCTCTCTCTATATCTATCTAAATCTATCTGTATCTATATCTATATCTATATCTATATCATCTCCATCTATCTATATATCTATCTATCTCTCTTTCTATCTATTCATTCATCTTTCTATGCCACGCAAAAGCCACCGTGGCGTACATCCGAGCCCTTGGCAGTGCACATCATCCCACGCCTGCCACGCAAAAGCCACCGAGGCGTACATCCGAGCCGTTGGCAGTGCACATTGTCCCACGCCTGCCACGCAAAAGCCACCGGCAGAGCGGCGGAGACGAAGGGACGCCAGGGCGTACATCCGACCCCTTGCAGAGCACCAAGTGCCGCACCTGCCACGCAAAAGCCACCGGCAGAGCGGCGGAGACAAAGGGACGCCAGGGTGTACATCCGACCCCTTGGCAGTGCACCAAGTCCCACGCCTGCCACGCCAGAGACTGCGGTGGCGAAGTCTGGCAAAGGTGCTGTGCAGGGTGCTGTGCAGGGTGCTGTGCAGGGTGCTGTCTAGACTGCGGTGGCGAAGACCCAAATGGGCAGGCCACATGGCTCCATATCCACAACCTGGATGAGTTTTCGGCGGTGCCATCTTGCGCCACGTGGGATCCTGATCTTGGCCTCACCATTGTCCAGACTGACGACGCCATGCCGTTGCTGAAGCATGCCTTGGTTTACAAACCATCGGCCTTGGTCTACAACAGCCTCTTGATTGTTTGTCAGCATTTGCAGCTTTGTCGAGGCAACGAAAAACCCAGCCGGAAGATCTTGCTACAGAGGCTTGCAGAGTCCCAAGGTGACCAGGAGTATGTTGCAGCTGTGCTTCAGGCGGATGAAAAAAAAACAAAGCAAGGACAAACTTCTGAGGACAATAGATCTGTCCTTCTTGACTGCCTCTTCGACAATCTGGATCTTGATGAGAGAATGGAGTACCGGGATCTCAAAAAGAAGAACGACCGGTGACCAGTCTGCCAAGTTCAAGAAGCAACAGAAATGGCAAGCATGGCTGAATCAAAAAACTGAAGAAGCAAAGGCTGGGCGGTTAATTTTTGGAATTTGTTGGGGGCATCATTTCTTTCTGGATCTATTTCCGTTTGTTGTCATTATCTGTATACTTGGTTGCCCTGCAGGCGAAAAAGGAAAAAGCAGAAGCGAGAAAAATGGCTAAGCTTGCCAAAGCAAAGGCCAAGCCGAAGCCGAAAGGGAAGCCGAAAGGCCAATCCAAAAGGAAAAGCGTCAACCACCAGAGGATGACGAAGATGGCGATGACGAACATGACAATGACAATGATGGCCTGATCCCCCAGCGCACTTTGCTGCTGATGAGGGTGAGGATCAGAATTTGGAGGAGGAGGCTGAGCTTCCGGATCAGACAGATGCAGCCATGGAAGAGGTCTGCAAGGATTTAGAAGTGGATATTCCCAGTGTTGAGCCGGAGCCTGGACCTTTAGAAGTGGATATTCCCAGTGTTGAGCCGGAGCTTGGACCTTTCGAAGTGGATATTCCCAGTGTTGAGCCGGAGCCTGGACCTTTAGAAGTGGATATTCCCAGTGTTGAGCCGGAGCTTGGACCTTTCGCAGTGGATATTCCCAGTGTTGAGCCGGAGCCTGGACCTTCAGATGGATATTCTCAGTGTTCCGGAGCCTGGACCAGTGATTGCTCCTGAGGAGCCTATGCTGGAAGCGCCACCTACTCCTAAGGAGGCTGCGCCAGAATCAGAAGCTCCTCCTGTGCCAGAACTGGCTGTTCCTGTCGAATTGCCCCCAACTGCGGCGCGTTGCAAAGCGCAAGGAGAGCCTCCGGTATTTCCCACGGAAAATGATCTGAGAGTGGAGGTTATGGGGGATATAACATGAGATAACCATAGTTAAAAATTAACGGATGCTAATGGATAGTTGGAGTTTATAATTAACTGTTAATATATGTAACAATGCATTTTTGGTGGTTATAACTAGAAGTGAATTTCCTGGCGAAAGCCATGAACTATCAAATATGATGGAGTTTATAACTCATAGTTTAAAGGGGATATAGAGGACATAACAATATATAGCGAATGGATGTTAATGGTGGTTTTTACCACTCTAGTTCATGAGTTTCCATAGCTATAAAGTACCAAATTGTACAGTAATTTGTCGCCCGTCCACTCTGGTAATTTGTGCCTGAAACTGGAACATCATCTTCCTGAGCCATGTTCGATAGCAAACTTTTAATTTACCTTCTGGTCAACTAACATAGCTATCGAAAATTACCATCGTTAATGGGTAAATCAACTATAAATGGCCATTTTCAATAGCTACGTTAAATTACCAGAGGGTACTGGAGAGTAATTTGAGGACGCTGTTTCCTCATCAACAAGAATCTCGATAAACTTAATAACTCACTAACCTGAAATAAGGCTACACCACTTCTCTTGCATCGCAAACCAACATTTACAGTGGCGTCGCAGTAAGGTCGCTATTATCCAATCAAGCGGACTTCATATTCAAAGCCTCAAGTATACCAAATTTGGTCTGCCCCCCCAAAATACCAAACTGGATAAGCTCCGCTTTAGTGCTGGATTGTTTCACAATGTTTCACATTTATGGAGAAAACAATGGATTTGGACGGTGACCCCGTGACACCCTTTATCTAAGCCTCCCCAAAAATAGTAGATATCCCCAAGGTATCAAAGGAGCTCGGCTAGCTGTCGTTTATTCTCACCCATTCATAGATTTTGGATGATAGATTACCCCAAGTAAATCCCCTTATCTGCTGGTTAAACCGCCTGTTTCGTTGGATACGTCCATAAATCCCTCTTTCCATTGACATGTTGGAAGATACAAGGTGGGCCTCCCCACTTGTAAGTTCTGGCTCAAGGGATATCATGTGATATCTACCATAAACATCCATAGTGCCTAGCGGTTGTGGTTACAAATCAACGTAGCTTAAGTATGGGGCACAACCAAAGTCCCAAGCCTTGACACTTTATGCTATTGTTGGGCAAAAAAAACATTTCGGCCGGTCAATCTCCAAAGTCTTTCAGCTTGAAATTATCTCAAATGATGTGAACACACTTCTTTGGGGGGCAAATTCCTAGTTCTTCAGACTGGTTTTGACCTTGAATTATGTTGCTTAAATCATTGTTTGGGTGTGTCAATGACAGTGTTTCGTTGGTCTAATCCTAGGGCGCTTTGACACAAAACTGCTGGCAATCTGATGTGTGTGAGTGTGATGAGTGTGTGTGTGAGAGTGAGTGAGTGTGTGTGTGTGTGTCTGTGTGATTTGTGTGAGTGCTGTGTGTGTGAGAGAGACAGGAGGCAGGAGGGAGGAGGAAGAGGAAGAAGGAAAAAGAAGAAGGCGGAGCGGATACCGAACTAAAAACAAAAACCCCACACGTCAATGTGGGGAATAAGCATCTTCTAAACCATAAAACTTTGGATATGGCTTACGTCAATTAGATCTTCATAGAATTCCATTGGATTTGATAAGATTTGATTGTTAAAATTTCATGGATCGGAAAGGAGGTTGATTAATAAAGGGCAAACCCTGGTTATTATTAATGGGGGACATGGGCTTATGGGGGGTACGCTTTGGGAGCTATCCAAACTGATGATTTGTACAAAGAATTAATTTAAATTGAAATCGATCATTTGCGGAATAGTTGTTTTTTGAAATTTTCAATGATCAACTTAAACCTTAAGTATAACAATGATGAGTTCTGAGATTGATGAGATAAAAAAAGAATTGGAAATAAACAAATGTTGGATAAAAAACATGAGATTTCAGCACTGGTGGTTTATTAATCGGGGGTATGCCAAAGTGTTTATTAATCTGGGGGGACCACCTTTTTTTTTATTACCAAACAATTTTGGGGCAGTGGTGGTTGATTAATCTGGAGGGGTTGATTAATCCTAACTTGACATTAACATGGTAATCATGGTATAATCATGTATAGCGAACACTGGATTTTGACCAAGTAACTACTATAAGTATCAATACGTTACGTAGCAAACACCAATAGCTGGAGGGAAACAGGATTGCACCAACATGCACCAACAAAAAAAGTGAAATTCCATGCCTTGATCATAGTAAATACCCCAAAATGACTAGATTCACTACAAAACCAGGGTTTTTAGGGCGAATAAACAAAATTGGAGGCAACGGACTGCAGTAAGGTGACCCAGGTGACTGACCAGTGAGGTCCTCAAAGTTCACCCTAACTCCCTATCTAAAAACTCACCATTTTTGCAACATTCTTTCTCAGGTAGATCAATGCAAATCATCAGAATTCAAGTAAATCAATGCAAATCATCAGAATTCATCTACTATCCACGGGCCATTTTCCATAGCTATGTTAAACAACCAGAGGCTAAATGGATATTCACCAACATGAACCACCAATGATATTTCACAGTGGGTCAAAAACAATGTCAAACATACCGTACACGCATATAAACACCAATTCTACCATCTTGTTAGTTCACTTTTTCCATTTTTTTGAGGAATATGCCGACCGAGCAGCTCTTTAAATCTCCCTAGCTTCCTAACGACCGGATCCCTCCACGCCTTGTCTGAACCTTCCAAGGGTGTGCCTCGTAACCACTGCAGCGCCTCCGGATTTCGCAGCCAGCTCCTTCTGTGGATCACCATGGGGGGATGGGTCAAAACCTATGTTTTTTAACATCCAGCTATTTAGGGTACCTAAGGTACCTACCCAAAAACAGGCTTTTGAATGGTAAAATGACGACCATAACATTCCATAACCATCGTTTTTTTAGCCACAACAAATGTCGGCGTTTCTCCCGCCGAGTTACAAAGGGTCGTCTCTGGGAAGTAGCTGTAAGTACGGATGCCAATTACAGCTGGGCTCCTGCAGGCCGTGCCACGCAGAGTTGGGATGATTGGAAAACAACAATTGACCAACGAAAAAAAAGGCTTCCGAATGGCCCAATACATGCAGAAAAAGTCAACCCAACTAAGTAACTAGCATCAACTCAATCAATCTCAAGGATTGAGTATATAGAGTTTTTATGAGTTTTTGATCAACTTCTGACTTACCACAAACTCGAGAAAGATTGATTCAGACCCATAGGGCCATAGGGCCATAGATTCGCCGTCATCCAACGCTGGAAAATCTCCAGAGCTGATGTTCCCAGCTTTCTGAAGCGATGGCCACAGGTGGGAAACCACGGCTCGCCACGTCTCGAAGTGCTCCTGGCGGCCCCAAATCATGTAGAGCCACAAGAGCCTCAGCTCCCAGCGCCCAGCCCAGCTGAAAAAGTTACGTTGTTTTTTTGGATGTTTTTGGTCCAAGAGTCTCCCTCCCAGGAGGACCCCTTCTGTTGAAAAAAGCTCGGTTGTTGGGTGTTGTTGTTCCCTCAAGCAGCGATCCTCGAACTGTTTTAAGAATTGCAAGACTCCTCTGGATGTTCATGGTGAAAACATGTAAAGACCATGAGTCACGAGTATCCCGTCAATTTCCTTTGGACAGAAAATCAAGTGTGGTTGCGACTTTTGACACATAACTTTTCCCAAACAGTTTGATCACGCCACCCAGGGTCAAGTCTGCGCCCGTACTTGGATGTGCATCCCACTTAGTAAGTGGTTTATAATCCATATTTAAAAAAAATATTATAACATGATATACCCTTTATAATCCCATATATAAGTGGGGATATTCCATATATATACTTGGGGGTTATAGCCGGTATAGCCCATTTACTAAGTGGGTTCCCCCCCCCCAAGTATATTCTGCCACTCCTCCATTCACACCGGCTCCTTGGCTCCCCCCATAGTGCTAGAAAATGATGCTCCATAGTTAGCCAGGCTGTTTTCAGCGTTTAGCGTTTCGATAATTATGCCTGGTATTCATGGGCACTGACATTGTATTCACTTCCAATTGCTATTCCAATTATATCATCCCATCATTATCCTCATTCATGCACATATTGCCTAGTTAATCCCAAGGTATCAGCCACATATATACATTACCTGGTAAAATCTACAGTAGGTAAATATCCCATTAGGTTCATTAGATGTATATTTTGCAATGATACCCAGATGTTTACCAGGCCAAATATACATTAGGTAAATTTCTACTGCCAGATCTGGTGTCACCGAGCCGCTCCTCCCCCTCCGCCACCTCTAGCGCTCGCTGGAAGACCCCGCTCCGGGAGGCCCAAGCACATTTGGCCGCTTTGGCTGTCAGCAGGGCCTGGGGACATGTGGTCAGGCGAGCGGCAGGAAAAGGTGGTTTTTCCATGGAAATTCACCAAAACATACACATCTCTGATCTGGAGTTTTTGTTTAGGTTGAGGTAGATTTACAATGGGATGAAAAATTTGTCATAAACTTATAGTTTTCAGGTGATATGTTGATGACTTCTTCAATCTTGACCATCATTTGTGGGCTCTGCCCGTTCTTGCTGTAAGTTGTCCTTGATCATCCCCAAACATCCGGATACGTCGTGGATGGGCCAGCGAAATCCGATCAACCACCAATTTGGGATGGTTGAAACATGTTGAAAGCCTATAAATAATGGGATGTTTACCACCGTTTTCAACTGGTGATTCGGATTTCGCTGGCCCATCCACAGTATGTCTTTTTTTTGCGTGTTCTTAGTTCCCTGGCAGTTCCTAGCCCCAAAACATAGCAAAAAGAAGCGACCTGGAAACATCTGATTTGCAGAACCCAGCGGCAGTGATTGGAATCCTCGGCATAGCGTTTGTCAGTGTGAAACGGTGCCGGGTCAGGGCGCTACCCCGCCCGGATAGAGGCAAAGACACAGTTTGATATGGTATAGATGGCTTAGATGGCCCATTGATAGATGATGTACGAACAAAATAACTAAAAATGAGATGGGCCATTTCATTGGTATAGAAACATATAACTGGTTGGTGGTTTGAACACCTCTAAAAAATATTAGTCAGTTGGGATTATGAAATTCCCAACACATGGAAAAATAGAATTCATGTTCCAAACCACCAAGCATATAATACATATATTAATGTCAACCCCGGATTAATAAAACATTGTTTATTAATTAGGGGGTACCCTCCAGTTATAGTCACTTTAGATGGCACATAAATGGTAGCCTCCCAATTAAACAGCCGTTTGGGGTTTATTAATCCAGGGTTGACATTATATATAATTGGCTACTGTAACCAATGATACATGGCCCATTGGCTACGTAATCTTCGGATTTACCGGCTGATGGACCATGAAGGACCATGAAAAAAAATTATCATCCCCCAGGCTGGTGTCACCCTTTTTTTGGGAAACCCCAAAATACATAGATCCTGTAATTCCCATACTAAACCTCGGTTTCTATATGTTTTCATGGTGGTACTTAAATGTTTTCACTATTGGGGAAAGTGACTGTTCCATCAATGCAATTTTGCGAATCCCATTCTGCCAGGACCTCAGGCGTGTGATCTCGCAGTAGGAGATCATCTTCCCCAATCTCAATGTCTAAGCAGTCTAAGCAAACCAAAACTCAAATCTCTCTGGCTGGCTATTTGCCACCCATTTCGGGATTAATTTGTTATATCAATATTCGGATTGACATCTTACATACATCATGATATTGATCCAAGTTCAAGTACCTTCTCGGTCAGTATTTGGGGCATGATTTAGGGGGTTAAAATGGGTGAAGTACCTTCTTCGTGGCTATTTGGATCCATTTTTTGGATAGAATTGCTACCAGCCATTCACCAAAGCTTACCTTAAAGGACTCCATAAAGGACAATCCGTGTCTCTCCGAGAGTCTCTGCGAGCCGTTCACCGGGTTCAATGCTGTGGGTTGCCTAGGCAAAAAAGCGTTGACGACTGGTGGCTTGTTGATGATGCCCAGCAAGAAATTCGACAAATTGAGCCAGATATACTCTGAAACATAGTGAAACAAAAAATCTGATCCCCAGGATTGGTTAAGAGTCCACTGTATACGGCTACAGTACAGGTAGCATTTTTAGGTACCGCAGAGAACGAATGAATGACTAGGTCTTTCTGGCTAAAAGTGGGCCATTTTGAGGAGGACCAAAGAATAGCTGTGGATACGCGAGCCGCCACAATGAATCTACATCGAGAATGCCGCCACCAAGCGTAATTGACCACAAACTATAGTAAGCATTAATAAATGCATGTCACATGATATATACGTGTGTATGTGTATGTGTAAATATATATATATATATATATGTGTGTGTAAATGTATATATATATGTATATATATATATATATATGTGTGTGTGTGTGAATATGTATGTATAAATATATATACACACGTTGCGCTGATGCCCGGGGAAAACAACAATTGTCTATTGTCATGAAAATCAGGTTCTTGGATCGGGATTTGAAAGGGAAATTCTGATGCTGCATTGCACCCCTTGCAGGTCTGGGCATTCTAAAACTGCTTGCAGCTGGATGACACGCTGTGTACATGCACTATAATTAGTTCCAATTTGTCTAGATTAACAATGATTAACCTCCATCATACCACCACTATAGGTCACTATACCCATTATACCACCATTTTGGGAAGAACACGGTCCAAGTCTAAGTTCAGTTGGTTCCGGTTGCACACAATCCTGTCCAGCGGCGTAAAGCCCAAGCCCTCCATGGTCATCGCTGCGCACGCACACGCCTAAGGCCTGCAGGTGTGCGCTAAACTCTCCCGCATTTAAATTGGTTGATTAATCAGATGTCATAGGGCATAAAAACAAATCATAGTGGGGACCCTTGAAAAGATAGAAGTAGTGAAATCCTGCTAAAATAGCGGTTAATTACTCTATTTTTGGGGGGTGCAATACGGATACAATGGGAAATAATGGGATACTGAGTGGCTAGACATGGTCATTTAAGCAACAAAAAAGGTGGAAACTGGTGGCATCATTCCAAACATAATTGGCATAGAATGGGGTACTGGGAAACTATGAGATATACCAGTAGTATATAATATGCTTGATTTTTGGTTTGCTTCACAATTGCATTCACCTTGATTGGTTAATAGCGTGGCTCACTTGTCTCGCCTTAAATAGGTTTGTCCGACCAATTCTGGGGGGTATGCTGCAAAAAGGATGTACAAGTTACCCTACCCCGCATCTCCACCTCTACATCGACACCATGCCGCTGCTTGAGCCATGCATGAAACTCCGCGATCTGCGGAGAGCACGGGGATGTGATGTGCCAATGGAGCAGTGGCAACAAGCAAAACTTTGGAGATGAACCAAGAAAAAAGAGCAAGTTCAGGAAAGAAACTGCTTAAAATGATCTGATTCAACAATAACCTAGACTTCAGGTGCAACAAAGAACGAATTCGATTCAAACAACAAAAGCGTGATTGGATTTGTCAAAGCAGCAATTGAAATTTGACAAGCAAAGCATCATTTTTGATGTCATCAACATCACATTCTGGAAGGAAAAAAAACTGGGGATCCAAGTGACCAAAATTGAGACCAAAAATAGGGGGGTTAAACCTAAAGGACCTAAAGTAACTTCAATGATACAGTAGGATTTTTTGCTGACTATGTATATACATGAAAAAAACAAATCGAGAGTAACATGGGAATGCAAACCAACAATATCTATCTATCTATCTGTATACATATACATATACATATACATATACATATATATATGTGTGTGTGCGTGTGTGTGCGTGCATACATACTAAAACACTATATCACTATATTAAATGCTGATTGAACTTGTGCTAATCCGATGATGTAAGATGTGCAATTTCCCCATTATATATGTTCATTTATTTTCGGACTATCACGGTGATTTTTCTGGTGATCGCACATATGGATTTTCACACCTTCGACTCCATCAAGCGGTGGCCCAGGCCATGGCAATCCTTTCCAGTCCCCGATTCGTGGCTCCCATCTACAAATGGCTAGCCCAGTTACTAACCACTTAGTCTTCTCTGAAAAGCTTAAAGGCTGTCAAAATGCCCTCAAAGGTTGATGAGGTTGATGTCTTCAAAATGTCCAGAGCGCATAGCCTGTTGAGTCATAAGGTGATGCCGCAGGTTTATGGATCTCAGATCATGAAAAGACCGGCCGGGTCTTCCTATTGAAATGGCGGTGTGGCACTTCAGAGCTTACAGAAGTTCTTGTACAATATACAGTGGTCATATGTATATATATATATATTATGCAGCAGTTGGGACTGGACAATTGGATATAGAATAGTATCAAATATGGTCTTGTGGATACACCTTTCACTTTGCATACGGCTGTGAACCAGATGGCTGCCGATTGATTGGCTGACGAATGGACCAATCAATTCATTGTGTCTTTCACTACGAATAGTTACCCTCTGGTAATTTAACATAGCTATGGAAAATCACCATTATTAATGGGAAAACTCACGAAATAAATTGGCGAGGTCGGATGTTTAAAATTCTTTTGGCGCGCCTTTGGTTTGAAAAAATCTTGTTTTTTTTGAAAATTGTGGTGAGAATTTCCAGAAAACAAATCCATAAACCAATGTCCGTCCAATACATATTTAGTATTGCCGGGGTTTGTGGTAAGTGTGTCGCTTGGGACCGCATGGTCTGTGCTGCAAGTCTATCCGTCTACCCGACCCCAAGCGGTTGTTGGTCTGTGGCTGTCCAACCAAAGATGGACAGTAAAGAACACAAAAAAGGGCTCCCAGTTGGACTGGCTATATTTTGTGAAGTTGGGCCAAGCATATCCTGAGTCTGAATTAGTCATGTGTCATATCCCCACTACACTATTCCAGTTGAAGAATTCCACAATCCCACCAAATTTCATCAGTTGTCAATCTAATATATATATATACGTATACATGTTACATCCAATAAGTCACAATACATTAGTTATGGGATAGTTATATATAATATCATATGTAAATATACATATATATATAATATATGTATGTATAATTATGTATATATCCGATCTTTTGGTTGGTTGTCACGCTCTGTCCCCGGTTTTCTCCACCTCCCTTGCTTTCTGTGGTCCTTGTCACTTGGGCGTTTCTTCCGTGGATTTAAACTCAGTGCCGGTGGCCGGTGCCAAGTCTACTGGGGCACCAAACAAGAAAGGAACCCCAAACTGAGCAAAGGATCGGCAATCAAATGTGGCTGAGAAGTTATACGTTTACTGTCCATGGCCACGGCAGCCAACCACCTTTAGTCTCCAGAACCATATGTCAACCAAAAAATACCAACTTATCTATATAAGATTTATATATATTTATGATTTCATACTAATATTGTGGATGGCTTATGTTTTTTGTTTTCACCACATTACTGGCAATTATCATTATCATTATCTGCAATCACTGCCATGGGGAAAACCACATGTTTTTTAATGGTTTGATTAATCGTCATCTGTTTAGGATCAGTTAATTAAGTATTAAACATATCTATGGATATAAGGTCCTGATTGACGAATGCACATCTATGAATTTCGATAATGTTTTTCGGGTTTTAACATGTCATAAAACATATCTATGTATCATCTATGTATCATCTATGTATCTACCTGATAATAAACATTATCTAAGATTAAGATTATCTCTTGTATCATCTATGTATCATCTATGTATCATTGTGTATCATTATAAATTGGAGAGTAAGTCGCTGAGGAGAGCTGATGTTTACGATGTTTCGTTTTGCTTGTGGTTGTTATTTTATCTAACATTATTATGTATTGACCATCCCCCAAATCACCATAAATAGGTGATATAAACAATTCCCAAATGGGTTGTTTATGGCACTGAATCTGTTCCCCATGTGGAACAAGCATTGATGAGCCCAGGAAGTGTTAGTCTAACTTAAAACTCCCGGAAAATGCCGAAGTGGTAAAATCCTACTAAACTAGGATTGTATAAGTGTATAACATTACTTGTCGGCATCTGTTTCCCATAGCTTTCCCCCATCTTTGGAAACGGCCAAAGACGCAGCTTTTCGCAAGAAAAAATGCAGCCAGGCACAGGGAAAGCCGGATTTCATGGGATAATTAATAGGATATCACCAACAAAACCAAGGATTTAATGTCGTTTTGTTAAGGGATCGGGATAGAATTCACTTGATATCCAATGAAATCCCAATTAAATATTCACTTAATATTTAATGGTATCCGAATATCCCTTAACCAATGATTTTGCCCATTTTTAAGAGGATTTGGTTAAGGGATATTCGGATATCATTGGGATAATAACAGGGATATAATGGGAACATAGCAGGTGTAATCAGCTCCGCTGTGGCGACTTGGTGGGTCACTTTATCATCTCCTTCCAGGACGAATTGCGATGTGTAACCCACTTGTTTTTGTTGAACTGTACAAGTAGAGGCTACGGCTTTTCCCCAGAATGATCAGGAATTTGTTGGGTTTTATGGTTTTCCAGGATATTTTTTTTGCAAGGTGAGGCCGCCTAGATGCCTAGATAGTCTAAGGTTGGTTGACAACTAAGGTTAACTATGGAGGTTCTAAACCGAAAAACATGTCACTGGGGGAGGCACAGTCTGACTGGGGACCGCAACGTGCTATGAACCGTGAAAACATCATATTCAGCCAACCAACCTTGCCAAGCTCAAAACTGAAGTCTGACTGTTTGCTATACTTCAATCCCCAAAAAATCTTCACCAACTCAATCAAATCCATTTGCCCTCAAACATAGCCATGGAAAATCATCCTTTTTGGAATCAACGACCAGCCAATGGCCATGTTCGCTATGTTAGTTACGCCGATTCATCCCGGAATCGCATCCCGAGGCCCGATCCTTCGTGAAGTTGGCCAAGATCTGGCCTCTGGGCCTTGACGTTCGGGTCGTTGTCGCAGAAGAGAACCTCAGGATTTCATGGTAAAATCAGGGTAAAATCTTACGCTTCACTAAGAACACTAGCTTGATTCATAGGGATTTCATTGAGATCATAGTTGTATTTTTCGTATTTTTTTGGGCGGTTGATCCCACAGAAAAAGTGGATTTTTGATGGCCATTCTGTCATAGGCTTGAAATATGTCGCAGGGATTCGTAGGGATGTCATTGGAACAATGACAAAATTGGGTATAATGATCATGAATAATTTATGATATACCATCCGGTGTGCATGGCTGGCAAATCTCGGAAGTACTTAAAATGGATGTTTTTTCAAAGGGAAAATCATCGGAAAGGGACAAATTCGGCAAACCATGTTTGATTGCTAGAGAGTGACCCAATTTAACGACAGGTTAAATTCGTGGTCCCGTTCACGAATTTAACCATGAATTGAAAATATGTGTTGGCCCTTTAAAGGAAGGCCCCCCCAAATAGGTAAGTTGGTTTATAACTGGACGAACCTGGGATATGTAATTCGTGGTGGATGTACTGATATACCTGTAACAATTATCCTTTGCTCAGATGGGGCTAAAACCAACTTTTGATATGGGTGTGTTTTCCTTGAGGTTTAGTTTTCCTGAGAAATAATACATTGAACATGGCCGTGGCAGATTTAAATCCACTGTGTTCAAACATGGCCAAATCCAATCAAGGTTGGCTCATGCTGGCTCTATCCCCAACAATCATCCATTGTCCTAGGAAAGAAAAACATGAGAGCCAGTTAAAAATAACAAACTATCCCATTTCGTCATGATACTAGTTGGTTGATAGGTGTCCCTACTAATCATTGGTTATCATATTATCATAATCCCAAATAAATCGTAGCATAAGTCTTCAAACAAAAACCATCAACCGCAAGGTGAGGCCTCCCAGCGATGTTTGTTGCTTCGTAAACCCATCAACGTAACTTTATATCGCCATATGGGGATGGGTCAAACACCTTTTCAAAAACCGGGGAAACAAAGGTCCACCAGCTATTCTTAGGGTAGCCCCTTAAAGGGTCCCAGGGTTTTGACGAAAATAGCCATATTGCAGCCATATCCTCCATAAACCCAAAGCTTCACCAAGTGAACTCTGCGTCAGGGGAATCACCTGGCTCACCTGGCCTCGGGTACCCCGACCAACCCCTCGGTACACGTGAAGGCTCCCAGCGCCTTCGCCATAGGCGTCTGCCAGAGCAATCTGTGCCGATCCTGCGATGGTGATGTTGGTGTGGAGCCCAAAAAACAGAGAAGAAACATGGGATGTTCTAATGTAGATGTTTGATATGTTTGTTTATCTAATTTATACAAAAGATAAATGACATTTCATTTAAATAACATTGTGTATAAACATAGGCTACACAATCGTAGGATGTCTTACGAATTTTACGAGTGGCTGCGTTCATAAATGGGACCTCTGTCAACCGGAAAAAAAAGGGGATTTCACCATGGATTTCACGAGGGCCCTCAAGGTGGTTAGTTCCATTTCTTGCTTTACAACTCCAAAGTATAGAAATTTTAACATACCCTCTGGTAAACAGCCACATAGCTATGGAAAATCACCATGTTCAATGGGAAAATCCACTATAAATCACCATTTTCAATAGCTATGCTAAATTACCAGCGGGTAACTATGGAAAATCACCATTATTGATGGGTAAATCAACTAATTATATATGTTCATGGCCATGGATTCCATAGCAAACTGTTAGTCATTACCAGAGGGTATACCTCTGGAAATAAGCCCCAGGACCTTCTGTTCACCAACTTAGCTAGATGGATTTGGTTTGTTTTCCTGAAGGCACGAGTCTGACAGGATTCTCCGGAGGAACCATCCCTTATCTTTTTGCAGCTGGTTTTGTTGATGTACCCCCATCAAAATGTCAAAAGGTTAGTCAGTACTACACTATATACCCATCACCAGTTGGTTTCCCCCTCTTTCCCCCGACATGTTTGATGGTAAGGCCCCTCATTCAGTTGATTTCCCCTGTTCTTTCTACATTTATCCCTAGTTTGGTTGGTAGTTTCCCCCATTTTATTTCGTAAAACCCTCCATTTTTGTTGCTTAAGAATCAAGCTCCGAATCCTCAACGGGCCTGTTTTTTTTGGGCTGGTGCCATGCTGAAGCTGCCATCCACGTGGGGGAATGCAATCTAAATCATGTTTTGAGTTGGGAAGAGTATTTGAAAGTATCATACCCATAGGATCCATGTATGCTATATATGGTAACATGGATCCCATCAATATACCCCAGTCATGTTAGCATATATACTTACCATACATGGATCCGTCATGGGATATGAATTCATGACTGTCATGTGTATCATGTGTTCCAGTTTGATTTTACGTCGGACAGTCCGTGACTGCTCAAACTGCGGGATTCTGTGGGTGCGGGACCTTGAGGCTGATGGCATTTGGCCAGGTGATGCTATCGATGTCGTCGATATCGCCTTTTTGATACCCTCTGGTTGTTTAACGTAGCTATGGAACATCCTTTTTACATGGAGGTGTTTCTGGGAAAATCATCTGTATCTGGGCCATTTTCCATAGCTATGTTTTTTTTTAATGTCCAGAGGGTAATATTTATTGACGATTATGACTTTGGCGATGCTTATCAGAGAAGCGAACATACACAGCAAAGTGATGCTAAGAGGCTAAGAGTGTGCGTCAGGACGGGATACCAAGTACCGCACAAGTGGATGGTCTTACACTTCTAATTTTTTGAATATGTGAACATCAACAACAATCAATGGCCATTTCAGGAACCGATTGATTGGAGGTACCGATTCATATATTTTTGGCCTATTTTTTAGGCCTATGTAAGGGAATATCACCAAAAAATATGGCCTTATATGGTACAGTACCTCCATTTTAGGATCCTGAAACTCCCATTGAAACAAGTGGATGGTGTCCAGAGCTGTTAGACCCCAAATCCAAGTGGTACCATAGTTGAATCTGTGATGGGAGTAGCTACCCTCTGGTAAATTAACTTGTTGACCCTGAAAATAACCAGAGGTTTTAATGGAAACTCATCTTCCAACCCAAAAAAACTGCCAGGGTCGAACTGTTAATTTACTGGAGGGTAACTACTACCGAATGCAAATGCTGGATGATGTGGATGGCTGAAAACCCAAAGGCACTTGCTGTCGGGATAGCGAATAGCATCAAGGCAAGTGCCCGAGTGATTTCCAGGATGAAACTATCTTGACACACTTGACAGGTTACTGTCCTAACAATGTGCCGTGAAATCAGCCATTTGAGGAAAAATTATCCTAAATGATCCTCATGAGGTGCGGCCTTGTTGGGGAAACCGACAAATCCAAGGCCTATGAGCTAGACCTGTTTCAAAAAAACAAGAGTGATCCGTACCCAAGAGAGGAGCCTAGGGGCTTTGCGGACAATGATGCAATGATTGCAACATCTATATCAAACAGCAACAAAAATATCATGAAATAATATAAGCAAATCAAACGCCAATAACAAGGCCAATCATATTATATATATATATATATTATATAAATATAAAATATATGTATTCATTTATTTTCATTCTGCCTGTATGGCCTGCATTTAAGTACGACTATGTCCTGCACTCCACTGCCACAGCCCACAGCCGGCGGCCGAAATGGCCAGAGGAGTTACCTGAGGAAGTGAATATCCTCTAAGCGCATGGGCACTAAGAGTTTCCGCCTACAGCGGAAGGGGGGGCTGCAGGAAGCATTGGAGATGGGGATGAAATTTCTTTGCTTTCAATGTTATATATAGATACCTAATCATATACATATATATAATCATATGTATATAAATATATATATATATTACATATAATCATATTATATATATATATATATATCGAGCTACTTCTATCAAGTACAAATGAGTCATAAAACCATATGTACCCCTATGTAGTCTATCTCACATTATCACACTATAATCTAATAGAATTAGGTTTATTCACCAACAAAAAGACTGGGGAGGACCCACCTTGATGAGTCTGTCTGAAAATTGGGAGAAAACTCCGCACAATGTTTGATCATGTGTTCTGTGAACAAACACGGTTGGTTGGTTGCGTGGTAAGTTCCGAAATCCACATGTTCAGTGCTAGAGAATCGAAGAAGCTGTTGGCCAAGACATCATCTGGTTGGTGGTTTCAACCCCTCTGAAAAATATGAAAGTCAAATGGGAGTATGACATTGCCAATATATGGAAAAATAATCCAAATGTTCCAAACCACCAAACAGTAACGTGTTCTTCCATCTTCTGAATTTACCATAGACTTCGCCACTATCCATCCAGCTCCTCCATTGGATGCTCTGGGCAGCCCAACATGTGGAGATCGTCCCCTGGCGCTGACAGGTAACTGGCGGTTTTTTTACAGATTCACTAGGCTTGACTAGGGGGATATATATATATATATATATTTATAACTATACTTAATTGGATTGATAATCCATATCACTGATATAACTATCGTTATAATGTTGGCTGCCTAATAGTAATTACCCCCCCCTATTTTGTTTTATTTTTATTTTTTTAGGGGGGGATCAACCTTCCTATAATTATTGTTGGGAATCTATAGCTGGGATCATGATATGTATCTGATAGATTCTCGAGTGGCGAAGAGATTGGCGAAGAGTTGGCAAGGCGGAAGTGGACATGGAAGTGGGGGCAGAGGTGGTGGAGGCGAA
>Ga0126342_10006221_pt1 | contig 21114 bp, 11 predicted proteins | sample Cyp1metagenome_FD_92528 | JGI IMG/M metagenome (GOLD analysis project Ga0126342, IMG submission 92528) | Coral microbial communities from Lord Howe Island, Old Settlement Bay, Australia - Cyphastrea 1 metagenome | ecosystem: Host-associated > Invertebrates > Cnidaria > Coral ...
TAGGCCAACATAGGCCAACAGATGGGCCAACATAGTTGGGCCCCTGCCCCTGACCTCGCGGTGGGGTGTGCGTGTCGACAGAACCCCCTGTAATTTACAGTGTTTTTTGGCCCTGTGACCTTCAACAAGTTTTTGCACTAACATCGCGCACGATCGCCCAACATAGCCCCAAGATGCCCCATTATAGCCCCAAGATGCCCCAACATCGGCCCACGATGGCCCCAACATAGGCCCAAGATTGGCGAACATTGCCCCAAGATGGGCGCAACATGGGCCCAAGATGCGCTAACATAGGCCCAAGATGAGCGAACATAGCCCCAAGATGGGCGCAACATGGGCCCAAAATGGGCTAACATGGGACCAAGATAGCACAAAATGGCCCCAACAACCAACAACCAACAACCAACAACCAACCAGCCACCAACAACCAACAACCACAATAACGACCACAACCACAACCACAACCACCGCAACAACAACAACAACAACAACAAGAAGAAGCAGGCCAACATAGTTGGGCCCCTGGCCGGCTGTCGCGCGTAAGCGCTTAAATATATACACACAAAGAATTCATCCATTCATTTTCCTCAAGCCCACCGATGTGCGGCCCACAAGGGCCTTTATGTCATCTCCCACCTTCTTGAGTCCCCGGATTATCATCAATGACCCATACTCAGCGGCTTGGAGCTCTGGAGTCTTGCCAGCCAATGTGGTAAAGTAGCAGAAAGCCCGTGCACCAAGATTCTTAGCATTCAGAACCTCTCCATCTACCAAAACATTTGCCAGGTCCTTTTCCAGCAAGTCAAGTCGTGGGTTTTCATCATTGACGATTTTTGTCCATGCAGGCGTCTGTGCAAGTGCCTCAGAAATGAGTCTCAACGCACCTTTTGCCTGCAATCGCTCGGGGCTGTCTCCTAATTCATCATCGTCATCAGCTGGTATTGGCCCACAATCAGGGAACAGTTTGCTGAGCGCTTCCCATACTATCTCGGTTATCCAGTTTGGCACGTAAAAGACATCCTTGCCAGCATGGAAATCATCCGGAAAGAAAGGTGCTGCATTGCGCACAACAAATCTTGTTCTGCGGATGTAGCTGCTGCTTGGAGGCATGTCAATGTAGGGCCCCCAAACGTTGTAAGTTGGTTTACTTTCACACCATGAATACTATAGTTATTTGCGTATCATTAACCCAAACGTGAAATTGAAGTTATGTTCAGCAACTTAGCTATCGTTCGGGGGCACCACATCGTGTATAAACCCCACGTTCATATCCATACCATCCCCCAACTAACATAAACCCCAAGGCATTGCAGGGTCTAGCAATGTCGCCATGTTGGTGGAATGGAATAGATATGGGGATGGATCAACACCTGGCAAAATCTGGGTATATAATTTATGATAATTCACTAACCTGAAAGAAGGCTATAATTTACCCAGATTTTTTCCCATGAATTTAAGGCTGCATGAACAAGGACGTCATTCGTTGAATAAAAATGTCTAACAAGTATGGATCAACCCCTATGATTCTTAGGAAAAAATAAATTGAAATTATCATAATCAACCGATGACATTTTTGAACATCATATGATTTTCCCCTAAACTTGTCCACTGGATAAATTCCAGCTTCAGTCAAGGGATTCCATGGTAAGGCTCTGCAAGCGGCCAGGACGTCAGGCAAATGACCAGGTGGACTGGCGCACGCAGCGCACAGCAAAAAGGTGGGATTTATCCAGGGGAAAGCAGGATTTAACATTACAATGTGGTGCCCCAGAGCTTAGATAGCTAAGTTGAGATATAAGTAGCTTAACTATGGTTTATCATACTTATAATTATAGTAAATGGGGTTTATAAATCAACTTATAACGTTTAGGGGCCCCACATTGTATTTAACCAGCGAAAATGTGGCTTTAACTGTGAACATGGGTATGAAATTTGATTCAATTCCGCCAAAAATTGGGATTTTCAATGGGTATTAAACCCACAAACACTGGGATTTAGCTGTTTTAAATGCTAAACATGCTGACATTAAATTGGAACATGTCACCAACAATTTGGGATGTGGGACTTACTAGGTAGTTTGTGGCGATTTCCCATCTGGTTATTCCACATAGCTATGGAAATAACCCATTTTAGCTCGATGACAAGACTGATCATTGCCTATTAAACATGGTGATTTCCCAGTTCGCTTCGTTCAATAACCAAAGGTGTATAATAACCAAAGGTGTATAATGTAAATTATTTTGCATGTAATATTTACACTTCACATCATATAGTATGTTCGTTCAATACCATATATACATGTATATCGATATCCCTCAATATTTGGTAGATATGTGTTTGTCCAAACATAATGCAAAAACCACCTGAATAGCCATTACCCTCTGGTAAACATTTACATAACTATGGAAAATCACCATTTTCAATGGAAAAATCAACTATAAATTGCCATTTTCAATAGCTGATTGTATGTTTATCAGAGGGTATGTTTCGGAAAACCATGATGAACCTCTCGAAATCCCACATGGCAATGGAACATCCACCACTTGTAGCGATTTCTCATCGCCATGGCAATGATGACCGGGTGATGACCGGAGGGTACCCCATGTTCAGAGAAACCCGTATCAGTGAGCAATGAACAGTACCCACATCCTATCTCATGTTACTACTGGTTGGCTGATAAGGAATTCCCATCATTCTTTTTTCACCCAAATAAAACAGCTAGTGTAATCCCCCTGTACCAACCAATCAACAATGGCACAATGTGGGGCCCCCCAGTTATAAGTTGGTTTATAAGCCCCATTAAGTACACTTATAAGTTATAAGTATCGTAAACCCAAACGTTATTGAAGTTATGTTCACCAACTTAGCTATCCTTCGGGGGCCTCACATTGTTTTTTTTCATTAATACACCCATTCATATTCCATTCATAAACCCATTCATGTTCCATCCGTATGTTCCATGATTATACCCATTCATATTTTCTAAGCATGTTATAACCCCAGTTACAAGTGGATTATATCCATTATTAACCATTATTAATCATGATAAACCATTATTAACCATCATTAACCATGACTGCAGCACCAGGCGGCACCTCCGTTGAATGAAACTCTGGATGGAGGTACCCCAGGCTTCGTCAAAGACCTCCGACCTGCTTCGTTGATCTTCAGGCCCGAGTCATACCAGTTATAAGTACTGAAATAACCCCATAAAAATGGAATGCATAACTGTATAACCCTATTTATAGCCAGTTATAGCTAATAAATGGCCATAACTGTGGTAATTTCTGACGTGGCAAACTGGAAAACCACGAATTGTTAGTAAGTAATTCATCGAACTAACTGGTTCATGTTCGATAGCGATGTTAGTTTACCAGAGGGAACTTGATCTCTAAGAATGTTCATTGTCTACATATAGGAGTTTTGAGGGATGGTACAATGGTAGCTCATGAATCACTGATCATGATGGAAACCATGGATCATATGGGAAGCCACAAGAGGATGCAGAAAAGGTTGACTGCACCATAGGTTTAATAGGATTCTGTAAAATGTTGATCTTTTGTGGGTTTGCTATAAAATCCCCTTGGGAGAAATGGATCCTACCAGAAGATACAATGTATATCCGCTACCATCCTTTGATTTTTGGTGTGTATGTAAACATATATATATATATTAGCAGTAGGATATCTATATATATAAAGTAGAATCTCTATATATATATATATTATAAACCTATCTTGTTCGGGGTAAATGTACAGTACAGTGGGTGAATGTATCACATATGCGTGATGTTGGTGTTCTCAGTGGACATGGATCAAAACACAAGTACCTGTACTTTGTTGAAACCCTCAATAGCTGGGATTTATAGATGCTCACCTCCAACTTTTTGTAGAAAATTATGTGTTGAAATGTGTTGATGAGTGGTTACAAAAAGGCGCACCCAAACGATAGGAAAGGTGGTCAACATAGCCAGGCCAACAGTCGGATCTATGGTGGACCTACAGCTGGAATCAGTCGGATACGTTTATAAAACAATGTACACCTCCAGGGGTTCCATCATCAAGACAGATTTCCCCCCAAAAAAGTAGCTGGGACCCGAAAAAATTGGTCGTTTCACCAGCTGCGCCTCTCCGACTTTCCCGACTTCATGGCACAACGGCAGGAATGGCGGGAGGGATGTACCAACTATAGTGGGGATGTAGTGCGGAACAATGGGATATGCAGAAGCGCCAATATGACGTTAATATGTTGGGTGTGTCTGAAAAAGGAACACTCGGATGCCACAGTAAATGGTCAAATAACAGGGACGGTCAATGAATATGATTATAAATCAGTGGATTGAGGGGTACCCTATATTTGAAACAAACTCCTTTCATCAGAACAAATCACAATATTGAACTGTTGGCCTTGCCTAGTTTCTGCAGTATGTTGGCAGTTGTGTTGCATCGATGCGATGTCAGAATAATGCAAAGGGACGAACCAAAAAATCTTGCAGAGTGCAATGCTGTGCACATGACATTCTGTCATTCTGTCAGCTCACTGAGAGATCACCATATCCCCATATCCGTACTCTTAAAGGAGGTCAATACCATAAACACTGAAAGGAAAGCAACGAATACTCAAGGATATACAATGATATATGTATATCATGTTCAAACACCAAGGTGTCATTCAGTGATGGTTTCGGTAGAAGCAAAACTAGAAAGCGGACAAAAGCAACTACCCTCTGGTTATGACTAACATAGCCATGGAAAGTGGCCCATTTATAGATGATTTACCTATTGAAAATGGTGATTTTCCATGGCTATGTTAGATAACCAGATGGTAGATGTATCCACAGAATGATGAGTTGAACCCGATCAATGACAGCATGATGATCATGATGTGTTCCAATCTATGTGATCATGATTCATGGTGATAATATATATATAGTATATGATATTTATAGTGTATATATATATATATTAAAATATATCATGCGGCAAAATCAACCATAGGTTACTGGAAATAGCTTTAACCTCCCCAAAGTACACTGTTTCCTCTTTAAGGAGCCTTGTCCGGATGTTTTTGTTTAGAACAGGTGGTTTAAGAAACGGCTGAGGCAACGAATGGGTGCCTGCTTTAACCCGGCGCAATGATGCAACATGTCGGTTTAAATCGGTTTAACATGGTTTAACCGAGAGAGGTAGTGATTTCAGAAACGGGGAACGGACCACCAATGAAAAACACACATGCCATCTTACCCCCTGGTAAACTAACGTAGACGTAGCTATGGAAAATCACCATGTTTGATAGGTAAATCAACGAACTCACTGGGCCATTTTCGCAAACTGTTAGTCATTGCCAGAGGGTAATGGATGAAGATCATCCGTGAAACATGTTTTCCTTGCGCTGTTTTTCAGCTTGGTCATGCCATGCTCCATGAAGCCTGATTTGGGCGATCCGGCGTCAACAGGGCTGGAAAATCCACCGAAAAATGATGGGATTAACTGGATCTACTGTACATCCAACTCAGTTGGGAGAACAAACACAAAGGATTGGATTGTTGTTATTAACAATAGGATAACAAATAACAGACTATACTAACCAATAGGATTAGATTCTTCATGTAAGTGGGTTGAAAGCCATGGTTAGGAACCAATTCCCAACGTGCTGCACATCCAGGTCTGACACGCAACTGTGTATCATCACTACCGAGGACATTGCTGGTCTCAACAAAGAAATGCTCTGCAGTTATGGCCCAAAATACCAGTTATAAGTGCTTATATAACCCCATAAACAAATGGTTTATGAATTTATGTATAGTCCCATTGAAATAACCAGTTAGTTCACCATCATTAATTCACATGTTTAGGCACTATGAAAACCATGATTAACCACTATAGAAACCACCATTAATCACCATAGAAATCACTATAGAAATCACCATTTCTAAATGGTTTCTACGGCCAAATTCCCCTGGGTCAAAATATGAGATCCACTCAGAAATTTCCTCAGATTTTGTTGCACAAAAAACGGCCGACGGTCAACGTGAAGAAAATCCATGTACTTCGTGGTCCATTGAAAAAAAAACACGTGGTTGGTAAACTCAATTCATAGCTCCAACTGGCTCACCCTTTTGAGAAGGAATATGGAGAATATGAATACATAATGATACACATATCTCCTGGTCTCTCTCCAAAACACCGGAGAATATAAATACATAATGAGTCACCAACATGCAAGTCATCTGATTTTTCTCCCTCCATATACAGCTACATAAGTTGATACATCCACAGACCTACCAACAAAAATCAGCCAAACGACATCGACCAAGTTGCAGCGGCCGCGTCTTTTTAACCCACAACACGGGCACCCACAGGAGGTGTAACGGCTGGTTGGACCGCAGCTGGTTTGGGTGCTTCTCACCCAACTGTCGCCGTTTGGAGAAGGCGAAGCATAAAGGAATGGGTCCCGAGGAGCTCTATCTTGATGAACTTATATAGATTTAGCACCTACATAGTCATAGGGATCATAACGTATCATATAAAAAAAAAGTCATATACTTCACTTGTCACGAAGACATGGAACCTATTAGATATATCAATCATTATATACATCATATATATATATATTTAATTATATTTATACATGATATATCCATTTCAATCTCCATTTTCAAATCATCTAAGGTGACCCCTGACCGGGCCACCTCGGTGGCCCGGTCACTCCGAGGTGAACTCGTCGGCGTCGTCATCGTCGTCAGCGGCGATGCTTTGATGCAGGTGCACTGGGGGATGTTCTGCGCCTGCGACGATGGTGATTTAAAAAGAGCAGTGCAGCGCATGGCAATTTATTAGTTAACTGGTTGAAAATGGGATGATACATAGACCATAAATGGCTTATTTCAGTGCTTAGAATTTCAGAATTGGTATTTTGGGACATAACTGTGGTTGTATGAAAGCTTTTATGGCGTTTTAATGAGAGTTTATAATGGCTCTTTAATGGTGGTTGAATGGATAAACCTGGTTGGATCGAAGCCGAAAAAAACGTGGGGATTTGGTTGAGGATGATCAGCTATGAACTGGGAATCAGATTCGAAGATATGGGGATATAGTTAATGTAAATGTTCATAAACGATGCTTGATCATTATATTTCTGAACTATAATAACCAACATTAATTATATATATATATATAATTATGAATAACAACTATATCACCAGATAGTTAACGAATGATGCTTCATCAACAAAGTGTATTCAATATGAACACCAAGCCATTCATGGCCCGCATTCCCTGGATGGAGAAACTCACGGCAATAACCAGTTACGACTTGTTTGTAATGGCTTATCAATTGGTTAGATATGGCTTATACATGTGTTATTAATTGGTTATAGATGGGTTATAAATGGGTCATTAATTTGTTATAGATGGGTTAGAAATGGCTTGTTCCATTTACAAATTGATGAACTAACCCCAGTTGCCTCAACGACCATCCCAGTTCCATGATGGCCAAGACACTCAGTCGCTTCAGCAGCGTTTGAGGTTTTTCACCAAAGCGCCGTTGGATAGCTTGTTCCAGCAGAGGCACTTCAGAAGTTAACCTGCCATCGAACAAAAAACATGTTTTAAAATCATAAATGGATACAGAAAAGGTCCCATAAAATACCACGGTATAAGTCACTTATAACATCTTATAACCTCATTTATGGAATGTGTATAATTCCAAGAAAAGAAACTAATAACCATGTATAATTGGTAAAGGGCCAAATCATGGTGGATTCAAGCTATTGCAAAGCTGGGGGTGAAACATCAACCAGCTTCTTGCCGTTTAAATCTCGATGGAATGTCTGTGGCCAGCAATGTGGGATGGTGATGTCATAAAAAATAGCCACATTTGGATGTTTCGTGGCGATGTCGTGGCATAGAACTGCAGAAAAAAAACATTTAAACCTTCATAAGAATGGGTTCACTTATACAATGTGGCCCCCCCCAGTGATAAGTTGGTTTATAAGCCCCAGAAACTATAGTTATAAATGCCATAAACCATAGTGAAATTAGAGTTATTTGCACCAACCTAGCTATCCAACGGGGGCCTCACATTGTAACCCATGGGCTTCACCATAAAACTTTGGCTTTTTACCAACCCTCCAACTGCCAACCGTGCCAAGAAACAGATCATCAAAGGTGCTGGCCTTCGGGTCGTCATGACCAAAATGGTCTCCGTATTTGTGGCCGGACTGCCAGTCCACGCGATAGTGGTTCCCCACTCCTGGAGCCGTAGCGGTTCCCAAAACATCTGCTTCACCCGGCCTGGTACAGTAACACTTTGCGAACCGGAAAGATCAACCATCTTTAATAGGTAAATCAACGAACTAAATGGGCCATTTTAAATAGCGATGTTAAATTACCAGAGGGTAGTTCAGAATAGCAAATCCTATTAAAATATTAAAGTACTCCATTTTGGATTGATGAAAATGGAGCGATGTGGAGCGATGTGGCTTCCGATAAGGGTGATCTAATGGTGATTTAATGGTGATTTAATGGTGATCTACCTTGATATCATAGATGGATATAACACGATGGATGCCATCAATTTGCTACCCCAATAGCTGGATGGCTTATTGGATGGGAAATCGGACAAGAAAATATAAATAGATGACAACTGAAGGTACCCCCATGTACCCCACATGACATTGGACAACAAATGGCGTAGTTCACAGTTGCCTGTGCCGTAAAGGGATTCGGGACAAAAGGCTTAGAGATATCTTTCGACAATGATGTTCTCTTGACTTGGGCTTGCATCTTTCCCCATGCTAGCACAAAGTTGTGACCCTCCAGTTATGTCTGTTGGTGTGTAAACCTTGTATCTACAGATATATTTACCACCACAGAATTCACCTAGGCATAGAGCAACTTAGCTAACTATGGGGCAGCACCTTGCAGGAAATAACACGTCATGACATCTGCCTAGAATCCACCTGGCAGACTGAGGCCCGCCTTAGCCATAAACATATTGTGGTTCCATGTTGTGCTGTGAAATGGAAACATCATGCTCACAATATATGTATTGTGTATATATACATATATATATACATATATATATATATATATATATATATGTACATATATATATATGTAATTATATGTATATATATATAGTATATGCACACTAATGTATGATATTATTTCAGAGATCATCCCAACAATATCCCATCTTAACATCTTATAGTGCACTATTTAGGGATAATATCCCAATAACAAAACATTGTCATCAATAGTATCCCAGCACTCTGTTTGCTTTATAGCGTCCAAGTACTATAGTAAGAACTTCATTATTGAGATAGCAGTATTGACACTACCAATAGTAGCACTATTTGGAGGTGTCCTAAAATGGGGATAGCCCAACATGGATGGTTGATAGTAAAAAATCCAATTAACTGATGAATTAAAACGGATGTTTTGGGGGTGCCCCCTATTTTAGGAAACCTCCATTTACTGAATTTTATTGGGTGACCACGTTGAACCGTCAGAGGATCAAAGATGACCCTCTGGTTTCATGACGTTCACAGTCTGCAAACTGGAAAATCACCACTCTTTCAAAGGTAATTCATAGATCCATTAACAGTTTGCGAACTGGTAAAATTATGAAACTATCTTATACTTCAATATACTTCAATAATATTCAATGGAAGTGTTAATCTTAATGGTAGCATCAAGAAGTACAATGTGCCGCCCAAAAACCATAGATATATATATATATAGGTTTCCTGAAATAAGGGTACCCCCAATTCATTCAAAATTAGGCCACTGTAGTATTGCAACACATGGTTTTGGGGTACCTCTATTGATGGGAACCTCCACATCTGTAAAAAAGAAATAAGCAGAGAGAGGAATCCCCGTCATCACCCCATGATGACTTCGAGCTACCCAAGGTTTCTGGCAGCATAATGTCTTCGGTCGCGTTTTCACAGGCGGTGGCAAAATGGAACCAGAGACTATGCCTGGGGCGAAAGTCATGTAACAAAGCTGATTTTGTGTATGCTCTATCAATAATGGGTGGTTTACTAAAGTGGTTTACCCAAAAAGAAACCATCGTGGACTTGCTGGTTGTTTTGGGGATATTTCCAAACAAAAAATCACCACGATGTTGCTGGTCCACAGGTACCCCAAATTACCTTTTACCCCACATGTTGGCTATATCACATTATATATGACTGGTTGGTTCCAACGTTTGCTGGTTACATTCCAGTGTTTGACCCATTATATGATTCGATTGTTTTTGTTGGTGATATAAGTTCCAATTTTGTTTAAATCCCATTATTGAAAACTGAACTTAAAATGGGATTAATAAGCAACATATATCACCAACACCCACGAATTGACGCTGCATCTTGATGCCCCTTTCTGAAGACTTTGATCCAGCGGGTTTTTTTAGAAACGGCTTCCATTCCCTAAGATTCTCACCATCCCCAAAAAATTAGCATCCGTGTAAGTCCCAACAGCCCAACAGATTCATGCCAGGCTATACCTGCCCCTTTCACTCCATGGCATACAACGTTTCCAACCGTTTCGAGACCTCGCTAGCTGCCGTCGGGTCACACGACATGCACGTTGCAGGCAAACTTTCCATTGGCCTCAGCTCAATGCAGCTAAGGGTTCGTACTATCACAAACCATCACTGTACAAGTCATCAGGGAATTAACAGTGCAAATGCTCAACTTAAGTAATCGTGTACCAGCCTATCCTATAAATCACATATAGTAATATACTCTGGTTGGTGGTATACCTAACCCTCTGAAAAATATCAGTTCGTCAGTTGGGATTATTATTGTTATTCCCAATATATGGAAAGGCATAATCCAGCCATGTTCCAGTCACCACCAAACCCATCAGTGAGTCGATTGGATCCATGTGGCCAGCTTCTCCGGATGATTATGGCTGCGCGGCAGCTTCGCCTCGCGCCAGGCCGAAGAAATCTCCAGCGAATCCGACGGAGCACGGGCGAAGCGGAAGCTGCGGAAACCTCAAGGTGGGCCAACGAAAGGGTCCAACGAAAGGTGGGTAAACCAACCACGGGTACTGTTAAGAAAAGGTGGATGTCTGTTGTGGTGATTCATATATCATGAGTATTTGGGTATTGAATGGGATTTATACCAACGAAAAAGTGTATATAAAATGGTATAAATAGTGGTGGATGTGAGGGGAGATTATTGGGAATTATTCTGAATTGTCTGATGTTCTTTGATGTTCTTTGGATGTATTTTGATCCATGGGGAGCAAATGAAGCGTTACATAAGTCCTTGGAAAGTTGAAAAAATCCTTCCCCCATGCCTACAATAAATACCCGCAAGATTCACAATCTTCAGAACGGGATTTGCACTGATTTGGGATCATTTGTCTTCCTATTTAGTATTGGGGTGATGAGATTTGTCATTGTGACATATTGTGACCATAATCGTCCATAATCAGTATCTAAACTTTACGTCAGGATATGAGGATTATATGAGGATTAAATGCCGATTGAATCAGATTCACCCGGTCAACTTCAGCAGCCACCATCGGGATGCAGTGAATTACAACCTCCCCAATTGGTTTACGTTTACAGTTCCATGTGAAGAACCCATCATTCGAATGTTGTTGTTTTTTCTGAACGGGAAACCATTCTCTATACAGGGTGGGGCCCCAGTTCGTTAGCAAAGTTGGTTTATAACTATAATAACAATAGTGTATGATACTTATGATTATATTTAGATGGGCTTATAAACCAACTTATAACTAGGGGGCCCCATCCTGTATTCTCTTTTCACATTTATGTAAACTTTTACCGTTACCCTATAGAGTACCAGTTGATGGTGCATTCAGCCAACTCTATTATCATTTGGGGCCTGTGGGTTACGCTGCTTCTGAAAATCTGGAGGTCATTAAGATATGCCGTGGGGATCTGCTGGGGATGAACCCACGGCCAAATAGAGGCTTCTCCGTCCCAGCGGCTGACGCTTCTGACTTCTTCGAGCCGTTTTCCTGACCAAACGGCAACAAAATACGGAGATTTCGATATATGCCATGAATTTGTAGATACCATCGACATGTTGCATACCCTCCTCATGGATCCTCATGGTGGTTTCAAAATGAAATTAGGCATGGCATTCTGTCTCAAGCAACATTTACTACAGAGATATGATGGGAAGAAATAGACACTGGTCTTGTAATTTTCATCATACAATCATTACAAAGTTGACTTCAAAGAGCCAACAAATTAGTGCCTATGAAACAACAAGGATTAGGACCGCGACAAAGATAGGAGCTGCACCAATTGAGTTGGCCAAATTGGGGCACGTATCATGAAAATTTCACCAACCCCAATAGTACAGTAGATGGTCAATAAAATTAACATCATTGGGGGGTCACCAACCTGCTTACAAAAATAGTGCAAACATGGACGGGATCCAGCAACATGATACAAGTATTCAACCTTGGCACATCCGGGCACCATATCACTTGGATGCTCAAGGGGCTCCATATTCACATCGCCAAAAATTTCCGGACATTCCCCAAAATCCAGGTCGTCAGGACATCAGTGCCCGTCCTTTCCACTTGACGATGGCATCCCAAGCCGTCTTCAGGTAGTCTTGCGGCACCACACCGTCAGGAAAGAAGTGGCCAGACTTAAGATGAAAGTATTCATCGACATCAACCTGCAGAAAGTTCAGATTCAACGCGCCGCTTTACCAACCCTTAAAATGGTTATAAAGGGTAATTTTAAACCACAAAAATTGCGAGGAAAAAATTGTAGATCAGGCAATCATGTGAGTCCGTCAATACTCCAAGTTTTTGGCCCAAGTGAATTGTTATCAATGCCATGGTTTGGAAAACTTCTCCAACCATCCAAGCAAGATGGCTACCCTGCACTTGGGGGAAGACTGCGGGGCCCCTAAACGAATATAATATGGGGTCCCCAAACAATAGCAAAGTTGGTGAACATAACTCCAATATAATTATAGTATATAGCGTAGATGTAGCTATGTTTACTGGGGGATAACAAACCAACAAACACGGCGGGGGGTTCCCACCTTGTACGATCCTCAGGATCTACGTTAGTTGGATGGATGGTATTACTTGAAATTTGGATCTTACTTTGGTCTCCCAGTAGCGGTTTGGGCTCTCAAGGCCTGCTGGAAACAATAAACATGGTTAAATTGAATCCCAAGAATAAAAAAAACAATGTGGCCACCCCAGATATGTTTGTAACCCTCATGAATATCTATGAAAGCTATAGTTGAAAGTATCAAAAACTATAGTTAAATCCATTATCTAATCTTAAAAAAACAAAATATTAGTGTTGAATTCATGGGATTTCTATGGATTATCATGGGAATTCTATCGGATTTATATCATGACTCCCTTACAGTTGGTGCCCTTTAGTTATAAATGGGTATTTAGATGGGATTGTACCAGTTTTATGGGGTTATGAGTTATGATATATAGTATATAAAAAATGACAAACATAAGTGGTATTGGCCGAGCGGCAGAAGGCAACAGCCAAGTGGTATGACTTTTGGCGCGGTAGAGACAGTCCTTGCTGGATGACGTACGGCTGAGGGGTGCCAAACCCCCAGAGGTTACAAGTTCGAAATGGTTAAGGGTTAATCAAAATTATTAACCATAGGCAGCAAATAATTTTGGATATTGGTTAATAATATTGATTAATAATGGTTCGTAATGCTTGTTAGTGTCTATTACTGGTTGTACCTTGAAATTCACCCAGGGGTCGGACCCTGCTATTTGTAGCTATAAACGGCGGGGTCTTGCCAAAAACCTACAAAATGAATGGGTGCAAGTAAACATTTCTCCATACAACATGGTAGGGCTTTGTGCATCAACCAGCTCTTTGCAGCACCCCCACATTTTGTAGGGAAGTATATTTTGCGCGGATGTTTGATTTCTACTTTTTTCTCAATATGAGTCTTGCTTGCATGCTTGGACCCTGATCCCCAAAAAAGGCATCATTTTGTAAGAACCTGTTGCTCTGCCATTTCTTTGCGTTTTTCTGAGTTGTCTTTACGGAGCTACCAATCCTTTTTGTAAGGAACTGGGCTCAGCGAAATTTGTGGCCTGTCTTTTTACAACGTTGACAAAAAGTGAAGCGTTCATACCCCTTTTTCTTTTGCCCAAGATTTGTGTTGGCAAGCCGGGCCGAGATCTTAGTAGTTGCAACTCTGCTGCTGCTTACATTTGGCAAAATGTGCGGGTATGAACGCTTCACTTTTTGTCTACACTGTAAAAAAACAACAAATATCAGTGAGCCATAGTGAACCCATTTCCTTACAAAAAGGATGGGCTGCAGGCTGCGTGAAAAAACATGCTGGCATAGCAGCAGGTTGCTACAAAATGATTTTTTTTTTTGGGCCACAGGGTCCAGGCATGCAAGCAAGGCTCATATTCGGAATAAGAGAGAAATCAGGAATCTGGGCAACATATACCTCCCTTCAAAATGATATGTGCAGTTTGATTTTTTTTCCCCAAAACCCTGCCATTTTGTATAGATAATTGTTTACCCGCCCCTACTCATTCTGTAGGCTTTTGGCAAGTTTCTCAAGTTGATACCTATCCAAGAAGGGGGTCTGACCCCTTGGGGTGAATTTCAAGGCCTTTCAAGGGGGATACTAGTAAGATCATGTAAGATCTCAAAATCAACCGCCATGCCACTAGTCCGAATCAGCCTAGCTTTCCAACACAACTCTTGGGCAAAAAGATGCACGTTGCCTCACCCATCCTCATTCTTCACATTAGGCTATTGAAACATGTTCCCATACAAAATGGCAGGGGCTAAGCTTCCACGTGTTCCTCCAACTGCTGTGCACCTGCTCACATGGACTTTCATGATTTATCATGCTGCCATGAAACCCCTTGCATTTTGTAGCCCAGCCATCTATTTCCCAAGTTTCACTTCCCGTTTTGGTCGACACAGCTTCCCGTACGCATCGCTGTATCGATCTTTGGTCCTACGCCATCCTACATTGTTGAGCCTGGGTATGGCAGGAAGCAAAGCCACTAAGTTTCAAGAGCAGGCCGCCACATATTCTTATGGCGCCTCGAAAACCGAACAAATTCCAAAATGGAACTGCCCATGGACCCAAGTGGAAATTGGGGAGAGCCGGAGGCGTGCTTTGAAGGCCTGAGTAAGCAAAATGCAGAATGTTCAAAAGAGACAACAACCAAAATCTATGTAGAATTGGTCGCGCAGCTCGATTTCCAAGAATAGCACCAATTTCCTACAAAATGACACTTGAAGTCAACAAAGGGATTCCTTACAAAATGAATGGCCCCAACCCAGCCAAGTTTTCAAATTGCATTTTGAGATTGCTAATATGATAATGATTTTATGTGTTAATCATCTATTTTATTGCTCTTACAATATTGCAAGGTGCAGGCAGGCTCCCTACAAAATGGCATCCGAAATGGGCCTTGAAATTAGTAGATGCTACAAAATGGCTGGGCTCTTGAAAGTGATTTCCTACAAAATGACCCTGGAAATCGGGCTTATATGGGCCTGAAGGCCAGCCCTTTCATAGGTGAAATTTCAACGGGGATGTTTAACCCATAAGTTAGGATATGACAGCTATAACATATGATAATATGTCCAATAGGTCATTGGAATTGTACTTCCAAGTAGATAAACAAAAAAAGGAGCTATGCTGAGATTCTCCGTAGTTGTGTTTGTTGGCTTACGTTACCCCACCAATAATAATATTACAGTAGCTACAGGTGTATCCACCATAAATCCTGCCACCGATTCCTGTACAATGGAAGCGCTCTATCACAAGCATGTACACCTTTCGACACACACACACACTTACTTACACCTACACTTACACTTGCACTTCATACCGTACAATGCAGCCTCAGCCAACAACCTGTCAAAGTCATCATGGCTACTCCCGGGAGATTTTCAGCAACCGATGAGGCCACATACCAGCCCTGCTGGGAGGTCCCCTGAAAGATTATCACTTGTCAAACCACCAACCAGTCATCTGGGTAAATTCGAATTTTCATTCACTAACCTGAAACTTGCGGACATTTAATGACTGGGATGATTTTCATTCATTATACCCTCTGGCAAACTAACATAACTATGGAAAATCACCATTTGTAATGGGAAAATCCGCTATTTCAATAGCAATTTTCAATAGCTATGTTAGTTTACCAGAGAGTAACCTTTTCATTTTGATCTGGGATTCCCCGAATCCATTCACCATGATTTCAGGCTTCGGTCACGACGTGAGGTCCCTATAGCCTGGTTGAAGGATCATCCCAGCTGCCGCTGTCGTGGATAGCGGAAAAACATGGTCAATTGGGATCATATATTCTAGGTCCTAGGTACAGTAGAAGCCCTGAAATTTTCAAACGTTTCTGGGAAATCCCCTTTACAAGGAGGCTTTGAAACAAAAAACATCCTGTAAATGAGGGATTTTCCATTGCTATGCTTTATTTTCGGAGGATAGTCATGGAACAGTGAAAAGCAAACAATAAACAAAACACAGTTTTAAGACTGACGTGCGGAATAGTCCTAGCTGGTGGACTTTGATTTCTCGCTTTGAGTGAACAAATTGATCGATGTAGGCAGCCTGACACTCTACACTTTGGGTTATTTCGGTAATTTCAACCCATGGTTTTCAATACTAGACGTCTAATTTTGGATGATTTGGGGTCACCCTTGGTACGGTAAACATCTCAAAAAAAACACTCGGTTCTACATCCCGACTTGTATCCCCATCAAATGGTTGATTAAGACTTCAACTCACCGTTTTTTGTAAAACATTTCTCATTATACCACCTGCCATGTTTTGGAATAGAAGACCCTCAAGTATTGTATATCCCATTATGTCATCAAATTGTTGATTAAAATCACAATGTGCGTGTATGTATTTGTGTTGGTCACATCTCTCATGATACCCTCCACTAATCAAACGTGGCAATTCTAAACCCCCCAAGTAGAGATGTTGTATGTTCCTATATGATTTTCCCATGTTTCCCATGATTTTCCCATTAAAACTAGCCACAATTGAGTACCGGATGGTATCCCCCGCAAGGGGAGTGAAACGTTGCTGCTATTGATTCTGCCCAGCAATGAGCAATTGACAAAACCCCTATGACTTGTACATACATACAGCCATATGTATATATATATGTGGGTAAAAAAACAGGTGACTATGTGACTCTCATAATAACTGTGGAGGTTCCTATTGATCCACCATTAACAACAACGGAACACAGTTGCGGCTTTTGAACACTTCGAAACAGAGATTCCTGGACAACCTGGTGCTGTCGATGGATCTTGTCACTAGGATAGTCGTCAAAATGGATCCTGGAGCCAGGATAGAAACGGGAAGGGGCCTCCCAAATGATACAGTTGTGGCCGTTTACCAGTTATAAATGGTTATAACATGTTATAACTGGTTGTAAATAGGATAATACATTCCATACATGGTGTTATTTCACTGCTTATATCTGGTATTTCGGGCCATAACTGTAGGCAACGTTGTTTTATAACGAGCGCAATTCAAGGCTTTTAATGGATATATCTATTGTATTCTATTGTTAGACGTTGATGTCTTCCATGATGCCGACTTCTCAGCCCTTCTGCGCTGATTGGATGGCTCGAACCAGAAACCATGGCATGTTGGCGTTTCATCTGACAGCTGATCTGCTAAGAATCTGATATTCCTTCATGAATCCTGACATTGCATCTGACATTGTGTCTGTCATTTTCTCTGCCATGTATTACCGCATTCGTATCTGACAGCCATATTCTGCGTTACATACATTCATTGACATGTATGTTATAACATTGCTAGCTGACATGGCATCTGACATCTTATTTGGCACAAGTTCTGACATTCTATATCATGGTGAATCTTTGATACCAGTCAAAACAAAAACAATGTGTCAGTTGGTGAATGGACTAATTTCCCCATTGAAATCGCAAAAACAATTCAAGCACTAGTTCGTGTCTAACCAGTCGGTTGACCCAAATATCTGACATAGGTTCGGACCGTTGACATTCGAACCGACTCGCTGACATTCTCACATTCTATCTGAACCTTCTGACAAACGGCATACAGTTATGGCCCGAAATACCATCACTGAAATAACCTCATTTATAGATCGTATATGATCGTATAATGTATAACCCCATCTTAAACCATCTGCACTTAGTAAAGGGCCATAACTGCACATTCTGACATTTTATACATGGCGTTTTGTCTGACATTTTCTCTTTCACATATCTGCTGGTTATTTCATGTCATTTCATCTAACCAGAAACATCTGATAGTCTTTTGGATACATATTCTGACATGTTATCATTCTTGACATCCTTTTTGATATGACATCTGAAATTCTCCCTGACCGTCTGTATGAGATGTATTCAAACCTAAATTCTGACATTTTGTCTGACAAGCTGAGATAGAATTTAGAGAACCTCCCATGGCACGTGGGAAAAAAAAACAATGTGTGTCTAAAGGATTGCGAAGTAACCGCGCTCGGATGTTCTCTGAAGTACCAAAATATCTAGTAGCTGCAGTCTGGTGATATTCAAAATGTCATTGCTAGTGGAACCCGTGTATGTTCTTGGGCTACACCTATATTCCAATTAAGCATATTATATTATGATACCCAGAGGATCCATGTATGGTATATATGCTAACATGACTGGGGTATATGGATGGTAAGTGTTACCATATATAGCATACATGGATCCTATGGGATATAGAAGTGGAATATCCTATTGCTTCGTGGATCGCCTCGTTGCGTTCGTTGCTGGTGCCAATTTGGATGGCCGGTAAATGGAAGAAGTTCTGGTAGTAAAACGCTAGTTACATTGGTTGTACACCATCTACAGTACATCCATGTACCATAATCATAATCAGTTAAGTGTGGTTGGATTGGTTGGTATATCCTATATCTATCTACTAATTTTCTACTATACTTCAATGGTGATGGGGGTCATATACCAACTTGCATTAATTACTGGGGAGCGCCACCTTGCCAGTTTCAACAACCCTGATATCTCCTTGTTGCAAGGCCCTGGCGAAGGTATGGCATCAGCAATTCCTTTACCGCGTCTTCTGTTCCTGCAAAAAAATTGCAGTCGTGGCTGTGATGGGAAAATCATGAGAAATAACCACGCATAGTGAGATAAATATAATGATAGACAACAGGATACATCCCCAATGATCTGTTTTTTTTGTGGATTTGTCTCAACATGAAAAACTGTAAATAGCTATCACCATTGTCCATTTGGATGATGGCATTTGGGGGTATACCCCATTCTCAGACACAACCATACACTCAGTTTCAATGTTATTTGCATTTTCCTAGATGTGAATCATTCCCATGCATACTCTAGCAGTTCATATGAGTGTGGCTCAGAATTTCAAGTTTAATGGGCAATACTATATGACCGAAGGAAGTTTAGAAGTCAGAGTTCCGACAATATGGTCAAAATAGGTGTCCTGTGTTTGAAACTTCCGCCACCGCCTTGCGGTACTACTGGTAATCTATTGGTAAAGCATCGGAATTTCTTCAAGGGAACATGGTAACATGGTGCTATGCCAGGGCTTGGTTGGTTGCCCGGATCTCCGGGGGAATACCATCTGCGGTTTTCGGCCGTCCTGATTTGACGCGCAGGCCCACTTGCCCATTGTGTGGGGGCGAGTTTGGAGCACGTCTTGACAAATTGTCCGCGCATCCTCCAGGAATTTGGGCACCCCCATGAGGAGATCAGCTGGCCTTGCATCTTAGAATCTTCTCCTCTTGATGATTTGCTGGTTCTTCTGTCTCGGACTGGGCGATCTGTTGCTTTGCTTTGCCGATAAGGAAAAAGGTACTAGAGCCTGCCGGTTGACGGTAATGCAATAAGCACCGTTTCCCTTCGGCCCTCTGGGCACAGGAAAGGTGTTTGGTTTTAGGTGTGCCAGCTGCAGTAAGGGGCAACCTGACCCTACGGGGCCTGTCTCAACAACCAAGCCTAAAAAGCCTTCAACCCTATGAGAATGGCTTAAAGTCCCGATTTAAGTAGAAAGTAGAAACTCAGAAAATGCTAAGTAGCCGTTCTCCAAAAATGGTCCTGATCAGAACAATTGAAATATGGAGGTTACCATAAATGGGGGTACCCCAAAATGGATGGTTTATAAGGGTAAATGCTTTTTTAAATGGGTGATTTGCGGGTACCCTTATTTTAGGAAACCCCCATTTGGTATCTTGAAGTCCTTTGCTATTGAGCCATGCCAAACTCAGCATCGGTGCAAAAACCGGCCCAGTCCTCGGAAAGTATACACAAAAAAGTGCTCAATTCCATGAAAGCGGTAGAATTCCAGCCATTCCACCAATTGCTTCAATGCAGCACTGAAGAATTCACGGCTTTCAAAAAAGACCTCAGATGTGCGAGAGCTGGTAGAAATTTATCAACTCATGTCTGAGCCTGAGCCTGACAAAAAAAAACGATTCACCAACAAAAACCTGATATATTTGATATGTTGCCTGCAGAAATGATGGTTTGACACCTCCAGAAATGCTATATCTGGATCCCAGCGAACATTGGGGATTCAAATCTTCCATGATAACACGAGTCTCTGGTGGAGCTAAATCGCTGGATGTGTGAACGCATAGGCTATTATTTTTGGGGGGGAAGTAACCATAAAAGTAGCATGGAAGGTGCACATCCAGGGGCTGACATTAAGCATATATCAGTTCCAAGATGTTATAGGCATATCCCATAGGATCCATGTATGCTATATATGGTAACATTTACCATCCATATACCCCAAATGTTAGCATATATACCATACATGGATCCTATGGGTATTGGATACCTGGATATACCCTTGGTCACTAGATTCACATTTGGATACTGATAGCCAACATTGACTGGATTCACCAACCAAAATACCCCTGAATCCAGTGTTTTTTTAATCATCATGTCACTTTTATTGCGTCACTTTCGGGGATACCATGTCTGGTCAAAATCATACATAGATCATCTATCCAATATATATATATATGTATGTATATATATATATGTATGTATATGTATAATATATATATATATATATATATATATATATATATA
>Ga0126342_10006222_pt1 | contig 21110 bp, 18 predicted proteins | sample Cyp1metagenome_FD_92528 | JGI IMG/M metagenome (GOLD analysis project Ga0126342, IMG submission 92528) | Coral microbial communities from Lord Howe Island, Old Settlement Bay, Australia - Cyphastrea 1 metagenome | ecosystem: Host-associated > Invertebrates > Cnidaria > Coral ...
AAGAACCAACATTTGATTATTGACAAGTGATGTTGATGACGATGACGATGACGATGACAAGACGATGACGATGACGATGACGATGACGATGACGATGACGATGATGATGATGATGATGATGATGACGACGACGACGACGATGACGATGACGACTACAATGACTATGATGACTATGATGATCATGATGATTATGAGGGTTATGATGCGTATGATGATCATTATGTTGAACATGAAACACAAATGATGATGACAAAAACCATTTTGAGAAATGAAAAAAGGAAACTCATATTTAAACAGTTACACGATATAAACCTCTATAGTAGACATAATAATTAGAAGAACACATATCATAGTTTTGAAAAGTGCACAGAAACAAAATGAAACATACATAGAACCATTTTATCTTAGAATGAGGATGCGGGTTTACCCCAATCGTTGGGTTTTCCAACGCCATGATCAATGCATGTGACCCATATTTTTTCTGGGGGATGGTCAAATGGGCACCACTTCATTAGTTGGCACTTGGGATCCAATAATGGGGACCGTTCTATTTTGGACTCCCATTATGGATGACCATAAACCAACATAAACCAACATCCATAGACTATGTTTTGACCCTGGCATATAGTGTTCATGATATGAAACCGTTGAAACCATTGAAACATATTGAAATCATTGAACCCACACCATGCCAAAAGGAAACAGCGGACATGTCCGGACCTCTCGCTTTGGTGCATCCCGCGTGAACTGGAAATGTTCTTTGACCTGCGCTGATGCACATCTGGCTCCAAGGGATTCGCAAATGGGCATGGAGCAGTTGACCAAAGATTCACGTGCGGATCTGGACAAATGAAAACATATTAGTCAACGGGAAGGATTATTCCATATACTATGGAAAATAAAATTCATGTTTGAAACCACCAGCCAGAAATGCATATCTGCATATCTAAATTATGCCAGATTGATATGCTCAGAATCACCTTTGTTGACAATATCAACCCCAGTCAATTGAGTCCAATCCGACAAGCCATCCTGTGCTTGCTTGCACATGTTCGTTCGCCGTCTGAGCCCAGTGCAGAATATCCATCACAATGTGATAAACCATGGTATACCGTATACCCACTATATATACATATATATACTTTATTGTAAACAACAGTTCGCGGAGGATTTTGCACAACCCATGGTGATGTTTATTGATTATTGGCTTTACCATATTACTGGTTCTGTCCTCAGTCTGTAGCACAAGAATCAGGGCTCCGGGCTGCATAGGCACCATGCGATAGCCTGTGGCTATGGGTCAAAGCCCTGGTAGCCTGGGTAATCCTTGAATAGCTGCTAAATGGAGGTTCATCGACCCTAATATGGTATGATATGAAAACAGGTTTAGACCCATCCCATATTTTTACGTCCAAGGTTGGGGTGGTTTCTCGGGAAACAACACATCTTTCTCCCAGCTTGTGCTTTCAGCGTATGAAATCAACCAGCTGATGCCGACATGATTAATGCACATCAGAAGCTTCGGTGTTGTTACCTCCAAGCCTACTGAAGAGTGGCGTGGACGCATGGAGGGTATTTTTCGAGGGTGGTGATCGCACCTTTTTCGATTGGTTTCGCTGGCAACGATCCAGTTGGTGCGCCACTCTGCACCCTGGCATAACGGCCATGCGACCAACCACACCAACCACACACACCAAACACTGATAATTACATACTGTTGATGCAAAAGGCTGTTGCACTTGTTTCTTGTTGCGAAACACTTGACGCATCTTGAAGTATTCTGAAGTAGAGCTTGCCGTTGCAATTCTTGGCCTTCATTGGGGTTTATTGCTAATCATCCAGTCACCAACCGTTTGAGGGCCAAAAAAACAAAATCCCGTTTAATACCACAGTTGTCAACTGGGAATTTGTTTACTATTGGGACCAACAAGTTAAAATTGATTTGTTGAGACAACTGTATAAATTCTTCACTAAGAGCCAACTACAGTATCTCTTAAATCCATTTTTACCGTTGGGTTTGCCATCTACTGATTGGTGAAATCAGTGAAAACCAACTGATTGGTGGTTAAACCATGATTGAACAAAAACTTGGTTTATGCTAACAATAAGCACTGTTAAAAAACCATAGCTATATGATGGCTATATGTTAAATAACATTTTTTTCACCAACAAAAAACAACCAAGGCACATGAGCCCTGGCAGCCACCGCCTTGGCGATTTTGGCCCGCCTCATCGTTGGCCTTTCGCATCTCGGTCGCGTGGAGGTTGTCCAGGGCCATTCGCTTTCCGAAGCAGTTCCCGGCGACCTCGACCATCATGATGCATGATGCATCAAAATGAAACAGACGCATGGGAACAAAGTTACCTAAATATTATTATTAATTATTATATATATACGTATAATAATTGTACAACCTTCATCAACCTTCAACACGTCACAGTACGTCAATATACGTCAATAACTGATATCATCTTACGTTCTTTTTTCGGGGTTTTGCCGCAGGAGTTGGTGACAAAAATCGCACTGGTTCCCTTCACGAAGACCTGGTTAGAGTATGTTAGAGTATGTTAGACTCCTCAGTGACCTTTCTGCATGGTTCTAGAATGTTCTAGAGGGTGTGTCTGAAACTGGGCTACAAGTATCCCACCACATTTATGATATTTATAATATATTTATAATATTTATATGTATATATATATTTATGGCCATCAAATAATAGAAAAATATAGAAAATAGAAGCAAAGATCTTCTCAACCATCATTTTTGCCCATCCAAATCTGTTGACAACGGGCCTTGCTGGGGATGAATCCAGCATAGCCGGGAACCGCGGCCTCGGATTCCAGTTCTGCCAGAAAAATGGATCATACCCACTTCAAACCACCCAAAATCATCCAAAATGTGTGATTTGAATATTAATTTTGAAAATATTTTAAACATTTTTAACTTGGCTTTACCATGCTTTGCCATAGTCTAACAGTACATCGATACCAATCGCTTGGATCGCATCAAACAAGTCAGCCAGGACAGTCTTATTCTGAGCTTCGTACGCCCGCCCGAATTCCGTGGCCGCGAGGGTTGTGGTACACAGAGATGGTCTGCCAGAAACCACTGGAGGAACCGCAACAACCTGGACCTGGAGATGTTTACTGATGGTTTGAATATGTTTGAATAGTGTTTGAATGGTGCTCAGTGGTTAAAACACATGTGTTTTAGGGTCTTTACATGTTCTTTCCAAGTCCTCATCCCCATCTTTACAGATCTTCATGGATTAAAAGTGAGCAAGGTCCTGTTCCCAGCAGAACCTCAATAGATGGATTTAAGGGAAAATCTACAGGAAACCATGATCTTTCCCCTATTTTTAGGGGTTTCCTGGACCATCTTCCCATAATCCAATTTTGTGCCTTGAAAGCACAATAAGCACAGCTCTTTTTCCCAGTGCTCCCTTTGGGCCAGGCAAATCTGTGCAGCTCTTCGCCTGACCTATCTATGAGCGAAAAGGTGGCGACCCGCCCTGCGGGCTCAGTATATGCGGCAGCTTACTGTGCCTGCCCAGGCTGCATAAGAGTAGGGTATGAATGAAAGAAACAACCGTATTCTGGGTTTGTTGAAATCGGGTACCCCCAAATCGGTTTACCATCATTTTCACCATCAACATTGTCATTTTGGCGTTTCTTCCAGTTTTGGACCAGGCAATATTGCTTCCATCAGAAGAACGTGGGTACCGCTCGCTCAATATCCGATCCGACCTCGGCAGTGCTCAGCAAGGGATCTGCGTTCTGCCTCTGGCGAAGTTGGAGAAAGCTAGGGCTTTCTGGCACAGGAAATAAATAGGTCTAAAATGTCTAAAACCACATGTCCAACTACGAGGTAAGATTAAAATGGCATGAAGACTACACACTACCCCGAGTTGATGAGCACGAGATCGAAACATTGCAGAGGATGAATTTTCGTAGATCATCATAGATCATCTGTTTTTGCAGCCTCAGAACAACTTAATACTATCAATATCATCTATGTACAGTAAGAATCAGTAAGATTGTTTATTGCCTAAAGAGCGCGATGACAATCCGACAAACAACCCAACAAGGCAAGAAAACTTGACTCGTACTGGGTGCTTTGGAATCCGTGGGGTGTTGTCAGTACTGCAGTAAACTCCAAACCCAGTGTCGGTAGCACTGCGTTAGCCTCTGCAAATTATTGATGGGCTAAGAGCCCCATGAAGATGCTGCAATGAATCAACTGGCAGTGATGACACCAACAACTCATGGAGGGCAGTGATGAGGGCTGTAAAAAACGAGTCACAAAACCCACCCCAGCACCGCCGTTTCTTGGCCAAGTCTCACAGGTCTACGTTTGGGACACCTGGCACAAAGTCCATTCCCAAATGATCTGCAGCTAGGATTTCCTGCAACCTATTGGACCAAAACCTATATAAGTTATATAAGACTTGCGTGTTTCTATAATATTTTGGGCTGACTGAACTGCAGAAGTTTCGGAGAAGGTTTTGGCTGTTTTGGCATGCACTTGGATGTTGTAAACCAATTGGTTTTGCAGTGGATCCAGTGTTCAAAAGCCTCTATCGTCCTCTGTATTGGTTGGTTGATAGGTTGAGAGTATTTCCCATCATGGATGGTGATAATCCCCTGCATATTGGGTACCCTCTGGTAAACTAACATAACTATGGAACATCACCATTTTCAATGGGTAAATCATGGTAAATCCACTATAAATGGCAATGTTCAATAGCTATGTACCAAATGACCAGAGGATAATATTTTGTGTAGTAAAACCGCCTCTGATCAACCACCAAGTGCTGCCCTTAGGATCACAAGGGCACCTCATCCAGCTCAATCCCACTAAGGAGGCCACAGAAGCAGCGCCCAAGAATGGCCTGGCTGAAGTGGGAAGACCATTGAACTTAGTCAACAAAGCTGGCGATGGAAATCCAACTATTTATGAGCACATTTTTACTATTAAATTATTTAAAAAAAATATCAAGTAAAGCTGGTAGTGTTCCACCTACAGCTTATGGCAAAGCAATCTTTCATACGATTGCAAAGGAGCTGCTACGAGTACAGTTGGGGACCACACCAGAATGGCAGAACTCACTCACAGACTAGCCACTGTCTGGTTATTTAATAAAAGCACCGGTCATCTATGTCCACCTTTTTTGCATCACCACATTGTATTCCCAAAGGTTATCTGAAGATGGGTGACCATCACCCTCCGAGAATCACCCTTTTTGATGAGGATTTTCCAGCCATGGATGAACTAGGCACCCCTGCAGGCGCCAACCAGAATCTGCAGCATCTGTAGCATCTTCTGGCTGTGTTCCTGCACCATCCCAAGGCATTTGCCAAACCATGCCAAACCATGCCAAATCTGATACATTGATAGATTGATCGGAAGTCGGATTCTGACTGGAAAAGATGCGATAAACTATGATAAAATAACCAACACAACAACTCACAACACATACAACACATCCCTCCCCCTCGCGCGTTGTGACGGGATGCAGGATTTAGTCCTTCAGACAGGATCTCCGGATTGATCACCAAGCCATACCTTTGAATCAGCTTTCCAGCCTTCGGGCGTTGGGAGAGTAACTGCATGGAACATATCGACTGAAGCTTTCGAAACAACATCAATTAATGATAATTAATGGAACTCTATAGCCTAAATAATCCTAAATATCTCTGTCTTTACATGTACATATACCATCATATACCTGGACCTTCAACTGATACTGAAAAAATAGCAATGCTATTTTTGGGGTGCAAGTTCCAGAAAAAATCAAACTAAAAAAACACTCGAATCAAGATCTCAACCCACGTGATCCCGAGTACTGTACGAGTGACATGTTTCTGATTGTGGCGCTTGTGTGTGGATATGTGCGCTCGTCTTGTGGATACTTTCGCTCGAATTTGCATCCAAAATTACGCTGGAATTTACTTGAATTTATTGTGTTCAACTGTCCAGCCTTGCAAATATCCAACACTTGCTTGAATTTTAATGTCGCTCGGTGTTCGAATTTAGGTACCACATCATACCACATCCAAAACAGTGTATCGAACAGCGGGGGAAGCGGGAAACATGAGTTTAAGTGACAATCGTTTCAAGTCCAGGTATATCTTGTGACATGTTCAACTGACAAATCATGTATACTGTCTAAATCTATGTGATATACATATATGTTTATATCTGGTTGGTGGTTTGAACCCCTCTGAAAAATATGAAAGTCAGTTGAGATGATGACATTCCCAATTTATGGAAAGTCATAAAAGCCATGTTCCAAACCACCAACCAGATATATATTATACATACCCTACTAATTTAATGGTGATTTACTTTTCCATCTATTTGGGGATGACTATATATATATATACATATATATATATATTATATACATACAATAAAGGTTTACCAACCCATCTCAACCGGTGCCTCCCTGGCATTCCGCGGGCAACGGTTCAGCTGGAAGGCGGTCACGCCACCTGCCCATCGATTCTTTGTTTTTTTAGGCATCCATTGACATCCATTTAAGGACATTTCATATATATATATAATATATATATATAGTATATATATATATATATATATGTATATATATGGGGATGGGTCAAAACCAATAGTACCCCTGTAGTTCACATCAAAATAGCTGGGATTTATGGATGTGAATAACCCCCTAAAAATGGTATTTTCATAGGTATTGATCCATACACATATATGTAATTATCTGTATACATTGGATTGGATGGGGTTGATCTTGTGTTGTTCTGAGACTTGGATAAGTCTGGTGATGTCTGATTCCAAAATTTGAAGGCCAAAACAGGCTGACAGCAAAACAAATGAAACATGATCACAGACGGAAATATATCCAAAATACCACTAAGACTATATATATTATATATAGTATAGCAACCCCTAGTAAACCAATATTAAAACCTAGTCTCCGAATGTCCTCTCCACAGTTCAAAGGCTGGCCTAAACGATGAGCCACTTTGCAGCTTCCCAAACTGGCCATGCGCTGAGTCTGAAGGCAGCAGGGCTTCATGTAGTCGCCATAGCCTAAGACTCGAGCCCTTTCTGAAAAGGATAGTGCAAAGCCCAGAACCAATCCTCAACCAACTTGTTTTTTCTTTTACAATCTCACCTGCCGCATTGGCCCAGATACAATTCCAACATGTCAACCTCTTCCCTCATATTGTCCTCATGTAGGGTGGTACAGTATTTAGGCATATTTAGGCTGTCTTTCCAAGCAGCCGATGGAGAAGCAACAGCCCAGAAGCTCCGACTTTGGTGTGGCCAGTGTTGCCATGGTCCGAAGAGGCAATCGGCACAATCCCAGGTGCCACGCAATGCCCGTTCACTATGGGCCCTATGGGCAAGTGTTTGCTATGGAGACTGAGTTGCAGCATGGGAAATAGCTTGCTTTCATATGCTTTCATATGCTTTGGTCATAATTGTTGATATTAAATATATTAATTACTGTCACGCTGCATGAATGATATGAATTGTGAGAAATGCTGAAGATCTTCCGTACTGCTGCTGAAATACATCATTTTTTTTCGCTTCGCTTTGCTTCGCCGCGCTTGGACCATCTCACCACTGTCATACTGAAAAAAAACTCTGGCGAGGCAGGCAGCATCAGCCACCATTCAGTACACAATTATAGTAGTAATAGTACAACTATGTACAACTGATGACCGTCAGAGTCGGCTTGGCGTTCACTGGTGGTCGTCCTGCCTGCGCCATGGGCTCATCCCTTTGGAGCTTGCTCCCCACGGTGCTATTCAAGGAGCCGTTGTCGAAGTTATCTGGGCATGGCATAGGGCGTACAATGGCCATTTGGAGGGTATACATGGGCATACCGTACTGCCTGTTCGGACACATCCAAACATCATCTGGTTATATACATATACATATATATATATATATATATCAAATTCAATTCAATTTCGATCAGATCTTTGAAATAGATTGAAATGGTTGATCTTTAGTTGATCTTTAGTTGATCTTTAGTTGATCTTTAGTTGATCTTATACAACATTATAATACATGATATTCTTATTATCCGTAAAATTTGCTGAGTGTGCCCCGATGCCGGCGCACGAGTCCGAGCTTTTCGGTTGGTGAGCACCGGATCTCCAGGTAGGCAGCCCCGTGCTCGCCGCTGTCGGGCCTGCGAAACATGGTGCATTGGGAGGGTAGCGGGGGAGAATTTGCACTAGTTGAATGATGAATGTTTTTGAAGCTACCAGCAACCAGCAATCAACCTCAGTTGACCTTCCAAAATGAGGTGGTGGGTAGATGGCTATCAAATCAGGGAGGTTGCTCTCAGTCTTCTGGCAAATCTCGAGCGAAATTGCCACCAATTTAAGATATTGTGGTTTAACAATTCTTCTCAGTGGGCAACACATGAACAAACTGGCTTGGTCAGTCCCCCTTGCTGAGTTTTGGGACTGCTTCTCCGACCAAGAGTGCCTCGCAGCGATGCAAATAAGCTCTGGTTTGAGGAGGATCTCTAAATTTTACATCCCAAGACATATCTGTGTTCGAATATGGGGATGGGTCAAAACCCTGGTACCTAGTGAACCCCAAAATAGCTGGTAAATGGATGTTCATCCCACTAAAAATGTATCTATAGGTATTGACCCATACCCATATCAGCTTCTCATCTACTATCCACTGACTTCAGGGATCATCCCAGTAACTTCCAGTCGGTGGCCTCTCCAAAAGTTGCGCCAAAGACGTTCTCCACTTTATGACCATCCAAATGGCCTGTATAGCCTCCAAAACCACATGTGCCATGGTCACAACATGCTAGATGTGGTATCGTCATCCGACCATCATGAGGGATTTCGTCTAATGGTTATATCAACATATATGTATACATGTATATATATATATATTGTTTATCATGTATATATATATTGTATATCATATAAATATAGTATATCATATTACGTGTATATATATATATTTTGTTTATCATGTATATAATTATATATATACACTATTTAACGGGGGGATGACCATCCTATCATATCCTATCCCCTTTGATGGGACAATTTTTTTTGTGTTTGACAATGGCACAAATCGTCTGATGACAACAGCCAAGAGGATATCCAACTTGAACCAGGAATGCTCAAGTTGGTACTAAATGGTTTTTCAGAATGCAACTGGAGAAAGAAACTCCATGGACTTATATGCACTTCACATGTCAGTTAGTCTGAAAATGTCTGAAACTAGGCTATCCTCAATTCCCATGTTTGATGATCGTCTTGCCGCTTTGCTTCAGCGCCACTTGAGGGTCCAATTCTTGGAGAAATACACACCAACCCGCTGCATGCTACCTGGAGATTCAGCTGGTGTAAGCAGGTATGTTTCCATTCCACCCAACAAAATCTCAACTCTACAGGAAGTCACTGTTTAAGCTTTTGAGATAATATCCACTCATGAGATTGACTATCTGTATGTATATATATATAGGGTATATATATAGAATATATATATATATATTATGAGATGGCTGCAAGGTTGGTGACCCTCCATCGCCTGGGATGGGATTGCTACGTCGTGAGACCTCGCTGAGGGCACGCCGCCTCTCATCTCGACCTGATGACGAGCTGGGCTGGTTTTTTTTTGAGCGAAAACAAACTAGGGATTATTCACGATCTATGGGAATTTAGGGTGATTTTTTGAGGAAGTTATGGGGATTTTTTGGAATTTATGGCAGTTTGAAAGAAGGAACATGAGGCTTCAACAATTGAAACAATTGGATTTCACGGTATTGTTTCTCTTTTTTAAACCATGGAAGTCCAAGGAGGGAAATCCATTGTTTAGCAGCGTCATGGAACCTCTCTGCATGTGCTGCCTCCAACGCTCAAACCGTGTGGCAAGTCATTGGCCAAACAAAGTGGGCCCGACGTCGGGTTGGGTGTCTTTGATTCGTTGATATCCTGTGATATAAGATCCATCATAAGTTCATAAGGATATAATGGAAGGGATATAACCAACCGTATATATATATATTATAATAGGGGACATCTCACAGAATTTCATAACTGATACTACTCGATTCCTTCTCTGTGGAATTCCCTCAAACTCCGCGATATGAAACTCTGTGCACATCTGGATATTCATCTTGCACCGCCATGAAACATGGGGCATCACCAAGTGCCAGGAATCTGCATCTCTATGATTCCCCACTCACGGACAAATGGTGAGGTGTTGCCTGCAGTTGCTGGTGCAAGCTTTGAAGAATGTAGGTCATACGGAGTAGATACGGATTTACTGTGATTTAGTGGTTCAGGTAAACACACATATTGATATAATTCCGTTTATAATAATTTATGTATCATATAAATATCTCAGCAATGATATGCATCCAAATAATTCAAGAGATCTATACAGCATTAAAAAGCTACAAAGCCACTTCAATGTCGTTTCAAGGACTATCCTGCTGCCACCCAGGGACCCTGACTAGTGGACCAAACAAGACTGCCAACAAAGTCAGACAAAGTCCAAGAATGAAGTCAATGCAAACCCAACTTTTTCGTTCCAAAAACATCTCAGCAATAGCACGAGTCTCAGCTTTCCAACACATCTTTCATGTTTTGATGCAGCCAGGGAGCGATCGGCAATCCTACTCTGTTTTGAGGAATGGTCATGCTGCAAAGTCCTAGATGATTCCCGTGAAAAGGACATTTTTTTAGGGTCCCCAAGGGTCCCCAGGTGGGAGATGGTCTGATGTTTTACTGGTGGAATCTGGCGAACTTAACGGTTAAGCATTGACATCCTACCAGGCGATTGGATTTATCATGTTTTATCATGGTTTATCAATTGGGTCATTGGGATATATTGGGATTGGCTTCACTACATTAGGCCTTGATGTGGGTGTGTCTGAACATGGGCTACACCCCACGTTTCTATGGTTTGTCATATGTTTTCCATGTTTTTCCTATTGTTTCCATGTTTTTCCCCATATACCAGTAATCATATAAAATCATATTATCAAATGGCCATTTGGCAGTGTGTCAAAACCTTGTACCCCTGGTGAACATCAAAATAGCTGGTACAGTAAATGGATGTTCATTCCCCTAAAAATGGTATTAATGGGTATTGATCCATACCCAATTTGCAGGTCTACACCCGTGGATTGACGTTGAAACCGGCGCCCTCTCCTGTGACGGCTTCGCCGTGCAGGAACCGCAGGGGGCGCGCCAAAATGAGGGCTGCGGATGGTTTCGATGGTTTCGAATGAGTTTGTGGTTGATACATATATATATATACACACATATATATATATGTTTTCAACTGAGTTGGTTATGCTGGTCAATTTTTTTGGGGGTAGCCCATGGTAGCCCGAAATTCTGTGGCTCATCATCATTTTCCCATCATTTCCCTCCTTGAAATTGCTACATTTGGGGGTACCCCGACCCAAAGTGGGATCATCCTATGGTTCACATCACTAGTTTGGCTGCTTGGCCATTCATTGCGTGAATTCCCCATGGTCAAATAAACCAATAGTTGAAACTGAAATGGTGAAGAGATTGTTCCACTGAAGTGTTGCACGCTGAATTAGTCCGTCTAACCTAACAGCTTCAAAACCTCTTGTACAGCTTGAACGCGCTGGTTGTTACAGCTCTAATCATGCAACGGTCAACTGTTCAATATATGTGTATAATATATATACATACATACAGAATTATATACATGCTCACTTCACAATTCACGACAAAAACACAACAAATCACAGAGGTTTCCTCCTGAAAATGCTAGCTGTAACCAAACCACCCAGAAAGCCCTCGAAGTTCCTCCAAGTCCCAGATTCCCAGAGTTTTTCCTCCGCGGTGACTGTGACCGACCACAGGAATGTTATTCTACACCGCAATGACCAAAGAATATTGAGCCAAAGAATCCACCAAATGTCTCAAGGCGAAGGAAACCATATGGGTGACACAAAGTTTGTCGTGATTCATCGTTGTCGTCGTTGTGGGCAAATAATCGAATGCCTTTAGTGTCCAGTGCAGAAAAACTGGGGAAACAAAACCCCTACACAGCTGAATCCCATGTATTTTCATGTATTTCCCTTGTTTTGTTGCCGCCGGTCAACAAATCATGCACAATGACATCTCAACTTGCCGACAATTGCTCCTCCTTCAAACTAAGACAATATAATAATTTTAATGAATTATATAATGAACACATAGAAATGATGTGAAATGATGAGGGATCAATCCAACATAATCCAACAAATATAGCAAGTGGTACCCTCTGGTCATTAAACATAGCTATGGAGAATATCCCATTTATAGATGAGTCGGAAGGTAATTTACCAACCAGAGAGTCTGTTATAGTCTATTTATATATGATACACTGATATATAATATATATATATGTTTAATTATGTTTATCACATGTCATGGTGGATGCTTTTTATCCAGGTCCAATAAGCTGTGGAAAAAGCTTGGCCCTCCCCACAAACGGACCTGTCCGTTCGGCCTGTTATTTAGACCCTGACGGTCCAAACAGGGCCCCTCTTCGAGGGTCCAAAAACCAACAGGCGCCACCGGGGTGCGCTGGTCCCAGCAACGAGATTGAGTCTGAACATGCCAAAATGATTTAAACATATTTAAACAAAAACAGAAATCAACAGCTTCATCAATTTATCTATACCTTGAAACCATGACCAACATCGCATGATGTCTTTGTTCATGGTCAAAGTTCAACAGATTGTGATAGAAGTCCATTAAAATCAAACAGTTCCTCTCCCGCCACTCCAGTGCCGGTGGCTTCACCAAAAGCTGTTATTCTGGTCGCCTTTTGGCACCAAAAGCCAACGTTATTCATCGATTACTTCAGGCCTCTGTTGCTGTTTTTTGTTTCCCGCCCTTTTCTTGGTAGTATGTTGATGTAAATTACATGACACTATGAATTTGATGGGTTGTTGGCAACGGGAAAAAAGGTATCCATTTTGTTTTTCGTTGTTGCTACCATTTTCATTTGAGTTCAGTGGATTGAAGACACATTCTTGTACCATAACAAGTCTCCACGGCAGAATGCCCACAGGGCTGAAGATTCGATAGTGGTGTGCGTCGCATTGCCTGACACACCAAGATCCATCGCGCTTGGAATGCCATGTGAATGACATGTGACTGACATGTGACTCTGATGCACCAATGGCAACAGCATGGAAAACATAGGCACACCTCCGAAGCCAGAATCAGACTCCAAACTTAAGATCCATTAAATGAGAGGGAACGAAATCAAATCTTCGAAACAAAGCGCCTGGTGGTATAGCGGATCAGAATATGATTTGGACAAATAGTTGCATAGGTCGATTGATGCAGAAAGTAACCCTTTTAATTTGACAGTTGGCTTTGGAAAGTGGCACATTTCAACATGACTTACCTATCAAACATGGTAATTTTCCAGAGCAAACTATGAAGAATTACCGCAGGGTAGACATTTCAGAACCAGAGCCAAAGCCTGCGCCAAAATCCTCAACTGTCACCTCACATGCGGAGTTTGGTACTGACACCTTCGTCCTGGCCACAATTCGAGATGCTGAAGGCTGAAGTTCTGTATTTACGTATCAAACATGATCTTGAGATGTATAAGATGCATGATACATATGAGTACTCAAACAACAAAGCACAGATTCAACATATATCACATATTATGTATATCATATATTGTATATCATATTATATATATGTGATATTATATATATGTTGTATATTAAATTATTATATGTCATATATTATATATCAAGTATATATTATATATTATAGATTATATATAATACATTATAGATTATATATTATATATTATATATTGTAAATAATATGTTAGATATTATATATTACATATTAATCATTATATATTATATGTTATATTCATGCAAGATCATGAAATAATGTTGCCCTCAACACACAGTGGCAGCCCGAGTCCTGATTGAGCAGGAAGCTGATTGGACTGACGGGAAGACCTCAGGTGAAGAAAACACCTGAAGGTTTCGACCCAAACCCAGAATCCAGATATTGGTATATATATAATTATATTGGTCAAGTTTTTTGATTATCATCTCAGGATATCTCAGGTATGCAACAACAAAAACACCTAAAATGTGTTGAAACCACCAGATGTGAAGCCAAGCAAATTGGATCCCCGAGTCTTTGCCTCCTTCCAAGCTGAGGCCTGTGGAGGCCCGCAGCAGGGCACCTGACAAGCCATCTTAGCAAGGAGGATGGATTCTACCATTTCATGCATGATATCATGTGATATTTAATTATATCGATGAGCCATCGATATAACATAAATACAGTATCTCATTATGTCTCATTATACCCCATTTTTTTAGCAGATCTTCATTGGACGATAGGCCTGTACCTTCCACCCACATTTTCACAATGACAAATCATCGCCTGCACGAACTGGTCTGAGAGACAAGGCTTCATTGGGAGAGCCTCACAAAGGCAGGTTGCCATGAGATGACCCTGATCTGCATGTTTCTTTCTTGCCCAAATTGATTTAACATAACTCAAACTTTGTGGAAAGTGAAACATGTGCTGAGGCTGAACAACACGACCAAGTTAAGTCCAAACGCCAGAGTATCGTTGATACAACCTATGACGACATCCTGACATCCTGATCATTGCGTTGATACAATGTCCAGCCAGTCCAGCCAACTCTGAAAATCAGTGTGTAGAAAACGCCCATCGAATTCAACATATCCGCGTAACAGTGTTCCTGGTGCCAAATACCCAATGCTGTTGCTGATTTTGTTCTGTCGTCATGACTTCAGGCCTTCAGGAGCCACTGAGTAGGGATCCCTGGCCGGTGCTTGTCGTTTTGCTCAAAATCTCAGCCCACAAAAAGCAAGTCTTTAAAACACACCAAAAAACTATAGAGTTCAGAGTTCCTAAGTCTCTAGGATGAAGGGTTTTCAAACTATTTTGTTTATGATTTATTTATGATTTGGATACGATTTCCATTCATGATTTGTTTATGGCTTCAAATTGTGGTTATGTTTTTTTTTTTTTAAGAAGTCTGAACTATAGAGAAAAGATCATGTGATAAGCCAGATTTGTAGTACAGGTAAATGCCCAAAGTCAAACAATAGAAATTCGACCCGTTCACGGCCCCGGCCTTGGAGCAAAGAAAAGAGATCCGTGGCTGCCGTCAGATAGGTTGTTCCGAGCAGCGTTGTAGGGCTCTTTGTAGGGCTCTTCCTCCTTCCAAAACCACAACACCGACATAACCAACATATGGAGGGTTTCTAAATTCGGATTTTCCATTGTAAACATTGTAAACCATCCAGCTCTTGGGGGTATCACGGTATCACCATTTCAGGAAAGGTGACGGTGTTTTTTTTTACCTTTGTCAACAAACGTTTTTTTTAAGGACTCCACAACATGATGCAACAAGGACACAAGACTTTGCCGTCAACCTCTCCTGGGATTTGCTACCCAACCTTGGTCTGGTGGTCAACGCTGCTTGGGTTATCAGAGATTCCTGGACGTCAACATAGCTCACATCTTTCCAAATATCAAAATAAGATAGAATAGGCCTCAAAGATACGGTCGACTATCACCTAAATTCGCAGCAAGACTTAGCTCCAATGAGAAGCAGGCATTGTAGAACATATACATTTACACTAGCAAACATCAACAACCCAACATGTGCTTAGTGCAGCTCGGTTGCTTCGATCGTTTCCTCACACGGCATGGCATGGCTGTGGATGAAAATAGGTCAACCCAAATCCAATGGTTTAGAATCATTTTCCCTACTAACATTTTTAAAAAATGGGGGTGTACCCTATCTTCAAACGCACCCAAACATCATTTGGTTGGTTATATATATATCCCATTATAGCCCCCCCCTTTATCTCATATGATGCCCATATGTCACATATGTCAAGTAAAACAGGTAGTTGTGAAATGGATCTTCATCGCCCATGTGGAATCATCGGTGCCTAATGGCAAGAAGACCAGCTGGTTGCATTTTTGTAGGTATTGATATATATATATATACAGTATATATATATGTATTATAATATACATATTATTTATATATTATAATATGCATATTATTTATATATAAATAATACGTATATATCTATATTTTGATATTGATCCATCTTGCCATGTCGTTGTTTAATGTTGATTAATGTTGGTTACAACATTATCCCATTACTATCCGACTATCTGGGTCCATAGTTATCACCACTGAACCTGCTGCCTCTTCGACATCCCTTGACCCCGCCCGTGGTTCAAGGGGCCGGATGGACTTGTCTTGCAAGAGCCGCAGGGCTAAGGTCAGAGATGTCTGGCAGCGCGAGTACGTGCAAGAACCAAATGGTTTTGCATCAAAGATGGCAATAGAAAGTTCCCGGAAATACATATTTTAAAAGACTATAACTATATATATAACTATTATATTCATCTATATATAAGAGCGGGATTTGCTTTGCCATATTTGATTATAGGAAGGTATGGCTCAAGATTGGCAATGGACCCAATGGAACCCCAAAATTGGTGGCAATGTCACTATCATATCTATCATACTAAACCGTGAATTGAATTCAATTAGCTCCGCTCCAAAACCTACAACTCAAACAGTTTTCCCAAAGTTTCTCTAGCTATTCCAGGAAGAAAAGCTGCGAAAACCCAGCACCGCCGCACCGCCACCTGCAACTCCTCTTGCCGCCGATGAAGGGAGGTCAGTTCAGAGTACAAACTGTGCAAATCGATTCCTCAAATGAGATGACAGTTGCCATCACTGAAGGCTTAAGCGATTTCCACCAATTCATGAAATGCATCCTTCATGACAACGTTTGAGTCGGATCTCAACGTCACCACAAAGTAGCAAACCCTACTCTAACACAGGAAGAAACCAGAGATCTCACAAAAAATGGATGTTGAGTCAAGTTGAGTCCCACTGTCTGATTCCATGCAGATATGCAGTCACTACGGCGTCTACGAGTACGGGCTATGCGCCGACGACTAAATCAACCGAGCAGCCAGTGGCACCGCCTCGTGGGCGGTTGCAGGACATAGAGCTACTCATCTTTCAAGAGTTGGACTGTTCCTTTAGCTAAGGAAACCATAATTATAATACAGTTTAATGGTATACATATATATATATACATATATATATAAATACATATATACATATACATATATATATACATATATATATATATACATATATATACATATATATATACATATATATATACATATATATATATACATATATATGTATATATATATACACATAATGTATATATTTGTATATTGTATCAACCCATGAGCTATGAACAGCCTCACATGACAGTCCCAGCAGTTTCTTTGCGCCTTTCATCCTCATGCAGCCGGAAACGAACTGGGTGATCTCAATCTCCCTCTGATTGGTCATGATCATGAGGTTCCTAGAGCAGCTGGAGATGGAAAGCCTGCAGTTGAGAGGTGGTTTATAGATGTTGACCCTCTGGTAAGCGATGGAATGCTATGGGAAATAATCATGTTGAATGGGTAAATCATCTATAAATGGTCCATGAAAAACATAGCTATGTGAAATTATCAGAGGGTATACCATCCCATCTTTTTGGGTTTCAACGTGTTTCAACCATCCTTTAGCTGCAGGATTTATGACAGTACCACAGTTTCTCACTAGGGTGAAATCTGCAGCTTCCAGGCACTTGAAGAACTTCTTCGAGTCGAAGATGTCCAAACCCAGTGATGCCATATTTCGATATCCATTTTCCTTACCGCGCTTTGGACGATCGAATTGATTCGCGGGCTTCATCCATTGAGCCAGTTTTGAGTAGATAGTCCGCCAAGAGAAACAGGATTATACAGTAGAATGATATATTATATACACATATAGCAATAACAATAAGAAACATAATATGAAACATGTTATAAAATCATAGTAATATTATAATTATGCAACTTGTATGCCTATATTATGTCTTTCTGATAAAAGTTACCCAACAGTGCCTGCCTTCTCTGAAAATCCTTTCATCAGTACAAGGGTTTTCTGCACAGGCAAAGTGATGGTACCCAATTTTAATTCAATATCTACAGTTGTCCAGCATGATGCTGCGGTGTAGCGGCCACAGTCAAAGACTTTGGGTGCACCGAAACACTGATGTATTTGGGGCATCCCATGACCCCGCATCATGCCCAGCTGCATAAGCTAGAAAGGCATGAAATTCTGGCCACGAGATCTGACAGCCAAAGGAGGACAAAACTCATAGAAGAAGAGCAGATTCTGTGAAACGGAGAATAGACATATACAGAAATGAACAGCATCAAAGCTCACAACGACATACAAAACACCAGAAGGAACTGCAGCCTGTCGGTCTAGAAACTCGAAACTCGACCTGTTTCAGGTTCCTTGCAGGTAAACGATGTTAACAACCCAGCTTGAGTAAAGAACCTGTTGGTTACCTTGGTAAGGTGTACCCTCCGGTGAAAAAAAACATGGCAATGGAAAATCCCTTTTCTTAGATCATTTTCCCACAACAAACCTCCATTTATAGATGATGTTCCAGGATTCAATCCTCCATTTCTAGATGATGTTCCCGTGTTCCCAGCTATAAACCTCCAGTTTTATAGGAGATTTCCCAAAACTCGCCATGTTGCCCGCCTTTCCATCTCCATCAGCATCGATGAGACGACACGTATCTCGAAGTCTTTCCGCCTGCCAGGGAGATGTGCCAGCGACATGGACATGGCAAATTTGCAAGAATGCAATGGAACATCTCCTATAAAACTGGAGGTTTTCATGGAAAATCATCTATATGAAACTGGATGTTTTCATTGGGAAAATCATCGATAAATGCTGGATTTAATGGGAACAACATCTATAAATGGTGGATTTTGTGGGGCCACTTCAAAGAAACGCAGGTTTCTTTAACGTAGGACAATGTTTGACTATCTGATGGTACCACAAAAGTAAAAGGGAATCACATTATGGAGCCACTACATTTTGAGATGTCCCGGGACCCTCTAATACTAAATGAAAATATCAAATCTATCAGATCTTGAACACACAATATGAATTAAGAGACATTGCGTCTTGGTATTGCTTGAAACATTGCAAAGTGGAGATTATCGGCTTATCTGACTCTCCACATTCCTGGAAATTCACTTGCAAACCTTTCAAAAATGGGTTTGTCATCCGTTGGTTCACCACTATCTTGCCGATATCCAATTGCCAGGTACATATCGTTTGTTTGATTTACCACTTTGTTTGTTTGCTTCCCTGCACTCAGAAGCTGCTGAGGCCTGTGATTCAGGCTGCAGGCTGAGACATGCCAAATCAAAACATATAAGTAAAAGTGAAACAAACGGAGTAACCACTACACCAAGATGTCAAAACAGCAATCTTACCACTATATTCCCATGATATCTCCATTGTATTCCCATGATATGTACATCATATCCCAATCCAAACACATAAAATAACCCGGAAGGAGATATTCACCAAACTGATGCACATTTATCAAATTATTGATTCCTCCAAAATCCTCCAAAATATATACAATAACAAGGTTGGGAAACTCCATTCATGGCTCTAAAATGCTCCCTGTGGCCAGCATATGCTTTGTTCTATGGTTCGAAAAAAACAACTCATGTGCTCGCTCCCTCCATTCACCACCACAAAAACGGCCTCGGTTCTCTCCTTCTTCTTTTGTTCGGCCAACGCCAGCTCTCGATCTGCCGCCGACACCTTGATTAACTGGTGAGACACTGCAAGAAGGACCACCCCAAAATACAAATTGTTTTACTTTCAGCAATCAAACTCTAGATTAATCTCCGCCATAAATCCAAGTGTTAGCTTACTTATCACATGTTACAGTTCAAATTGCCACTCCAGCGGGCCCCTTCTTGTAGAACATGTCAAATTCGTTAAATTTCCAATTTTGTCGTTTCAGCATTGATTCGGTTTGGTTCGGGAGACCGACCAACTGGGCCTTGCAACAGCCCAGCTGCAGTCGCGACAAAAACATACACACCAAACAGTGGTACTACATAGTTTCATGTTTCGCCTTATGTCACATGGCCAATCCATGGCGGAACCCATACCGAGCGCCTTCATCGCGTGATCAACGAAAACGCCTGTGCCAACCGTAGCCATGACCATGTTTTCTTCACGAAAGGCACGTAACAAAAGGCGCCGGAAACAGAATTAAGACGCAATTGTCCAGGGAACAAAACGGAAAAAAACACTGATAATTGTGTTTCTTTATTCTAAAGGCACCGCATGAAATTTAAAGAACTATCCGAACAAATCATAGAGCCGGATCAAATAGCACATCCTTACATGACCACAGGTGCACACTACACAAAACAGTTATGATCCCAGCCTGTCAGGACGTTGAAGACAGCGAACTCAAAGAAGGCTATCTGAGCGCGAGAGAAGACTTTGAAACGTGTAGATTGGCAACATTGTTGCAAAACGCCGTGTTATCCGAACTGTGATGTTGTAACAGTTTTGCTATTCCAATGGCCTGCTGTGCAATACAAAGGTTAAACAATAAACGTTTGCCGCCAAAACATATTGAACCAAACATGTTTTTTCCCCGCCTGCCAGGTGAGGGTTGTTAGATTTTATCAGAGTTGTTCTTCTCCTCCTTCTTCTCCTCCTCCTCCTTCTCCTCCACCACCTCTGCCTCCACTTCCATGTTCAGTTCCGCCTTGCCAACTCTTCGCCACGCTCTTCGCCAACTTCCGCACGCAGTGGGCACTGCTGGACCTCAACCTGGGACCGTCCGAGCTCAGTGAGCACCGCTGACCTCGGACCCTCCGAGCTCAGTGAGCACCGCTGGCCCTCAACGGACAGATAGAATGCCAGAAGATATGCCAGATAGAACGCCAGATAGAATGTCAGAAAGAATGCCAGAAGATATGCCAGATAAAGTGCCAAAATGTTTGCCAGAAAGAAAGTAAGAAAGAACGCCAGTTAGAGAAAGAATGCCAGAAGATATGCCAGATAAAGTGCCAGAATGTTTGCCAGATAGAATGCCAGAAGATATGCCAGATAGAACGCCAGATAGAATGTCAGAAAGAATGCCAGAAGATATGCCAGA
>Ga0126342_10006223_pt1 | contig 21110 bp, 20 predicted proteins | sample Cyp1metagenome_FD_92528 | JGI IMG/M metagenome (GOLD analysis project Ga0126342, IMG submission 92528) | Coral microbial communities from Lord Howe Island, Old Settlement Bay, Australia - Cyphastrea 1 metagenome | ecosystem: Host-associated > Invertebrates > Cnidaria > Coral ...
TAAATCCCCGGTACGTTCTAAGTGATGAATCTTGATATTTGGACGTTCTAAGTGTATGGTTTTCGACGTTCTAAGTGCAAGGCTTAGAACGTAAAAAAAGCAGTAATATTCAGATTTTTTTCCCAAAATACGTTCTAAGTGATTGTCCGTCACTATATATATGTACACGATTATTATTAAGAAATATTGTTAGTGTTGTTGTTGTTCTTGGTACTAATATCAATAATCATGTTTGCTATCATTATTACCATCTTTTCGTTATTGTTACTCCTATTATCATCATGTATGTATATATATATATATATATATTATGCATTTAAATTCGTGTACATATTGCAAATGAGTAGAGACCTAAACCACCTATCCAAGGTTGACTCAAATGGGTTTGCTACCTGAAAAATTAAGGGAATCCTTAATTCCATCCACTGGTTAACCCACTGATTCATCCAGATTAAAAGTGCCATACCTTGGGGGTATGCCGTATCGTTTTTTTGTGAGTCCCCTACAGTATCGTTTTGGGAGGTTTCATGCAAAAACCAACATCCCATGCACACTCCACTACATTTTATAGGTAATCAACGATGACGGAATCTAATATGGGATTCAATTCCATGGATTTATGCATACTGGGTAGACGGATATCTTTATATACCCTGCAAAAAACAAAAAAAAAGTACAAGACTACTGCCCCATTCATGGCAAACGATGTCCGAAATGGCCAGACTAAGGGATCTCCGACAAGCCGTCGGAGCATCTGTGCAGCCAATGTGCTGGGAAGCCAATTTCCTTTGCAGCCTGGCCAGGGAACGGTGGCTCCAAAGAGCGCATCGATTTGGGGCATATCAAAAAATGTGCAAGCTTAATGGGGAGAATGGTGATAAACCATTGGATTTGAGGTACCCTATTTTGGGACAAAGCCATTTATCCATGTGGTGCCTTCTTCGCATCTTCCACAGTATCAGCGCAGGCAGACAGAGCACACTGCTCGCCGATGCTTTCAACACCGGCCTGGCAGCAGTGGTTCATGATGAGTTTGCTAGTTTACAACCACTGGTTTACAACCTCAAATTCTACCCAACAACATAGTAGTTTTTAAATTGAAAATTTTGGGGTATCTGGGTATCTCTTATCTATTTTGAGACAAACCCAGTTTGTTGTCCGAAGATTGCAGGTTGCGCCTTGAAAACATCCCTATCCTCGGTGGCCACAATCGAATCGATCTGAGTACCCAGAACCTGTCAGGAAAGCCAGGACAAGGACCGGTTCGCCAGCATTGAAACCATCAGTTCAAAGGGGGTTCACCATCATGAAATAGGAATTCAAACGTTATCAAGCGGGATTTTAAGATCATTCAGATGATAAACCATAAGATAAAATGGGGAAAAAGCACCATGATTAAATAGGAATTTGACTATGATCGATGATAAGGAGATCACTTAACCCATAATAATCCTATATAAGAGGGATTTAAAAGTCAATCATAAAAAAAAATGGGATAATAACACAATATCTGGATAATTTCATTATGGGATATTGTGGGTCAAAACCCCTGGTATCCTGGCTTTCACACAAAAGTAGCTGGGAAATGGATGCTCATCCAACTAAGGGTCCGATAGGCATTGACTGCATTGACCCACAGATCTCAGCAGATTTCAATTAGTTTCACAATTAGTTTCACAATTCTCATGTTTGAATCCAATTTCAGAATCAGGATAGAGATTTTCTCGCCTTCACTCCATACTTTTTCAGAGTACCATTTCTGTGAAGCTGCACCGCACAGTTCAGGGCAGTTTGTCCACCTAGGCGGTCGTGGCAGTCGTGGCAGGAGCTCGGCTCGAGCTCGGCAGTCGTGGCTGGAGCTCCCTGAGATCCTCACCAAAGGCGGCAAAAAGACCATCAGGTCGGACCTTTTCAATGACCTCGGCTGTCATGGAGCTTTCATGGGGGAACCATGTGACAAATGTTATTTTTTGTATCCATTTAGGAATATGATGAACATTATGAATCATGAATTGTTCAAAAAAACATCCAGATATTGAATTGGGGAACCCTCACATGTTGTAATGGAACCTGAAATACACCGGATTTAGCTGGGTCACCTTTGTAACAAATTCTGGCGTGACAGGAACGAAGAAGATCTGGTCCGCCAAGCCCTTGGATGTCTGCACTGTGGCGATGTTCGGGTTGATCCTGGCACCATGTAGAGAGACTGAATTCTGCTTTCCAAAAATGAATCTATACACTGAATAGCAGGTGACTGATATGTAGCTATGGCAGCTATGGCCTGCCACGGTTTTGTATCCAGATGCCCCCTGAAATTGATATGTGATATGTGTCTTGCTTCAAATTCTACAAACATGCAAGGACTGCAGCACTGACTGTACGTGCTGTTCGCGCAAAGCCTGCTTGGACACAGCAAACCAGGTGAACGTGTCCGGGTGGTATGGTGGCAATCAGCCACTTGCTGCCAGCAATTCAAACTCCCCAAGAAAACAAATATTTCAACATACTCCTGTAACAATCTGAGGTTGCCAACTGCCCTGCCAGAGTTCTGGTTAATTCTGCAGCTGGGAGCCTTGATGGCTTGACTTCCAGAGTAGTCAAACTCTCCTGCTTGGCCAATGGTCAAACCTCCAGATCCCAGCACCAACACCTGGCAGCTGGTGACCAACTATAGTCAGGCCATGAAACATTGAGGTCATTATCCTGGAAAATGGGCAAGTATGTTTGGAACACTTAAAACAACTTAAAACAACATCTTGCAAATATTTGAAAGAGTCAGGACCGTCAGGAAGTGAAAATTTCCAACCCGCCTTCGTAATGGCTTGTGGGTGCTTGTAGCTGATGGTCGTCAAGCTTCTTCCTTGGGCGTCCCTGCACCGGAACCAATGGGAGCCATGGGACCCATGGGACCAACCTCAACCATGGCGAGCCAAAAAAAAATAAAACGCTCCCCCACATCATGGCGACCCGCCTCAGGATGCGTAAAAATTCGTCGAACAAGAATGCAGTGTCAACTGGACCACAGCAAGCCTGAGAAAATCGTGTATCATCGTGTCACATGACAGTGCAGTGTTCAGGATCTGCTGATTCTGTGATGTCCGATATCCCCGTGATTGTCAAAGAATCATACCAGAAGGCTGGCTTTGTGGCTTTCAAGACATTTCAAGACCATCCAGACTCAGCATGTTTTCGTTTCTGCCAAGCGGACATAGCCTCTGGATGGAATTGAACTGAAAGCCACGGCTTCTCCTGGCAACAGAATTCACTAACGTTATCAGATTGGATGCAATTGAACCCGGTCAGGAACCGGGAAACTCGCAATGAGAGCTATGAAGGTTTGAGTCTTCAAAAGCTGGCCAAAAGTCATCTCTGAGCTAATTGAGTGGATGACACTTCATCCTCATTGATAGATCTGGCAGTTTTTCAAACTTCCTAAACACTACCAGAACATCTGGGAAATTCCAGCCATCCCAGTCCTTGTGTGCGATGCCCTCGTTGGAGCCATCGTTGGCATTGACGAAAAGAGAGTGCCATCCCTCAGGCAGATCGGAGTCATCCACAGCAAAGCCATGATTCTGCGATGTGATGTAGCATCTGCCAGTTCGCAGATCTATGCAGGGCTGGTTCCTCGGCGCTGGTGCAAAGATGTGCAAAGAGGAACATGGCAGCGGGGTTCATCCCTTTTTCACAGTGACCGCTCCCATCAACTGCCATCAACAATGCCATAAAATCCCATAAACTGCCACAAAAAATGCAATTGCCTAAATGTTTGTCCAAGTGCACGCCACGATTTCCAAACTTCATCTTGTACGTCTTGCAGCCCGCAGCCAACGACAGCAGCTGATGGCCAAGGCAAATTCCAAAGATGGGTAAACGAGGCCGGTCTTTCATCACTTGCTGCAAGCACTTCACTGTCACATCGCACCTCGGGTTAGAAGTGGATGAAAACCAACAAAAACTGGTGAACTTATCAATTGTTTATCATTTTTGCCTAACAATTTATCTGATGGATGGGATTTAACCAAGAAAAATAGCGAGGTTAAGATGTTTGAATCAGCCATTTTATGGGGATATAGCATACATATATATGTATATATAATATAACAACCAGCTGGTTTTGCATGCTTCGAGACCATCAGAACTGAACAGCTTCCTTAGTTTCAAGCAGTTTCAATTCTGACATTTTTTTTCACCAGGTGGCTTCTCTGGATCGCCAGGCCCATTGCTAATGAAGAGCCCATCGAATTCCTCAGCTGCGAAGAAATTCCTCACAACATGCGAAATTGAAATTTCAGGAGCCAAAGATAGTGCACTAAGCACATCTAAAGCATCTAAGACCATTTATAACGATGTCTACAACAAACTACCTGAAGTCTGCAGCTGCTCATCTGGCCCTCCGGGTCAAGACACCTCTTTGGAGAAGTCATAATTCCACGGAACCACCTTGAGTCTCACTCTAAGGTAGTACACAAAGAAGCGCACAATGTTAAACCTCAGATCACGCACTGTGTGCCATGATGAAAGTTATGGGCTATGGTCATCCCAGCATCATTGGGGAGTTCTTGTTTCATGGGTATTAGTTAACCCCTGTATGATGGGGAGATGACCATATCATGGGAAAATAAACCATCTTTGACCAGGCCCCACTCTGAGGCTGGATCTTCATGCCGCAATCAACTGCTATGACCAAAGGAGCATCACCTGCGCGGAGCTGCCAAAATTGACCATGACAAAAGCCTCCAAAAGGATCATGATTCTGATTTAGTCGTTGACTCATTGACTGAGGCTGCAGCTACCATCCCCGTCGTCATCTTTGGGTGGCACATACAGTTTGGGGCTGGACCTAAGCTACAAAAAAGCGGCGATAGTGGTTCCTTAACTCAAAATGATATCAATCGTATTCAATTGTCCATATGATGAAATCGCATTATTGTCATGTTTTTCAAGTATAGTAACGCCCAAAAGGATAGAAAAGTACTTTACATGACTTTACCACATTTTTTTATTTGTTTATCGGGATTATACCAAATCAAAAATTTGGCTGCAGGATGGTGCCCCCCAGTTATAAGTTGGTTTATAAGCCCCATTAACTAGTTCGTTGTATCTGCCATAAACCATAGTTATGAGAGTTATTTGCACCAACTTCGCTAACTATGGGGCACCACCTTGTGGGGGTTTTCAATTGTTTTCAAGCACTGAATTGCAGCAAATGTCAGAAACCCTCTGAGCGGTGCGACACTGACACTTCAGCCACCAGGTTTCGTAGGTTCGGATCCACCAAAGCAGGTGCTGAGTCCGATCCCATCACCACGGCACCAAGGGCTGAACCTGAAACTGGGGAGACTAAATCAAGCAAATGGGGAAAGAATTGTGGTAAAATTGGATATCTAGGGAGTATGGCTTAGGGGTTAGGCTCTTATGAGTTGATGTTGATCTTCAATGTGTATTTTTTACCATTGATGTGTTTTGTAGGGGGGTCTGGGGGAAATTGTGTTGCCAACTTTCAGTGTGATTGTGTTCTATGACGTGGGCAATTGTTGTTTCTGTTGTGACAGTTTGACGTTGATTGTATAGTACATAATGTCTTGTGTTTAGGTATTTCGGAGCAATCATTTTTCTGCCCTCCATTTTCCTTTTCCATCCTGCCAATGTTTGTCAAAGAGCATCTGTTCCAAAAAGATGATGAGGGCTTGAGAAATGAACTTGCTGAGCTGCAAAAGATCGTGAGGTTGATGACAGAGTTTGACATCATCCGTGAGATGTATGACAGCATCTCGAAAGAAAATCAAATCAAGGAATGTTGTAGAAACTTAAACACCCGCAAAGGCTTTCAAAACCCTGGCAGTAAATTGAAACACTGTTACCCTGCTAAAATTGCTCTCTTTGAGCTATCAGGAGGTGGCTGACCATGAATGGAAAAACTAAAAAAGGAAATGCAGCTACCAGCCTCAGCAAACGTAAACCTCTCTTACAGCAATAAACAACCCGTAATCCTTGCAGCAATGAACCGGCAGTGATGTGCAGACATCACTGAAGGGAACAACTCCAGAAACCCACCTGGAAAAAATAGACAATAAAAACGGTAACATGTTAAACATCAAGAGAACATGGATCATAACAAGCAAGATGTAAACATAAGCTTCCGGGAACCACCGTTTTCCATGTTTGGGTCGAATACAGATATAATGTAGATCTACTTTGGATGTACCCATACAACAAGGAAGGAATGAAGTCATCTTTTGCCTTATGTTTCGAATGATTATGATCTGGCAACTACCCCACTTGAGATCTGTCAAGATATTGCATAAATGAGTTGAACAACTCACCCAAATCGCCCACGGCTCGCCTTCCATTCGAAGTCGCTTGGTGATCGCACGAGTGTCCACTCCAAAAATACCCGGCACTTCGTGCCTGGCCGAACGACAACTTCAGATTCCAATGCATAGAATGAAACAGCGTGAAATGGAGACTCACAAAACTAGCTGCCTAGCTGGCATTACTCATGGAATTTCTGAAAGAACCAACTGTCACTTACAGTATTGGGAATTGGGACAGTACTTATAGATCTTATAGTAACTAACTGTGTAACTTAATGTAACTTAGTAACTTGAGTGGCTTCCCATCCAACTTCCAACGCTTACGTCGGTTACGTGGCGCCAAGTTACTCTTCGAGCCACTGGGACAAGCTCTTCACGGCAGAGTAATGCGATGCCACGAAGGAATACTCGGACACCACCACGGCCACAGGGAATATTTTGCTACCTTCGAAATACCTCTGAGTGGCGAACCCCCCAAACACAAACATACCATATGGATCCATATGGATCCATATTAGGTGCTGTCATGTGGTTTCATCTGGTTTCATCTGGTTTCATCTGGTCGCATTTGGTATGGGCCGGTATGGCTAGAATCTTCACGAGTATGACTCCTACGATTCTCTGTTGCAATAACCCTATGTCATATAATACATGCATATATATATATATACATATATATATATATATATGTATTTCTGGGTCTTTGGGTTTCCAGGAATGTCAAGATGGTGACCACCCCATCGGCTCGGCTCTGCCCTCCAGCCTTGGAATGCCCAGTTCATCATTCTCATCTGGCGGCACGCCATAGTTTCCCACTAGGGGATAGGTCAAAACAAGGATTTGACCTGGCGGCATCTGGCGGCTGTGCTTAGGAACCGTTTTTCCCGGGTCTTCCCTGGCTCTTCTCACGGATCATTGCACCAGTCAGCAGAGGTTTACCTCCCGACCAAAGGCTCAAAATGCTGTGCCTGCGAATGATGGATCTGTGAGGGATTCCGGATATCCCATCATTGCTGTGCAGAAAACCACTTCGCCTGCCACTGACCTTCAGTCAAAAAAACTTGTCGTGAGGATCTCTTCAGTTGTTGTTGTCTGAGTCTAAGGCCGTTTGGCACCAAAATTCCATCCCCGCCAGCACTCACCTGGCAAGTGAGTCATGAAAGCCACACCCCCTTTTCCCATCCCATGTAACAGGCCTCGCGGCACCCCGTTATTTGTGGGTTAGTTCATACTCCCCAATAAACCACTTGGGCCACTACCCCCCGCATTAATCCTAGAATTTCTTTGAAGGGAAAAGTTGCAGGAAAGCCCCACATTCGATGGGGACACCATGAGTTCCTGCAATTTTTTTTCTCCATGTTTCCCCTAAACCAACCCCATGGACTAACCAATCAACACTGATACCCTCTGGTAAACTAACATAGCTATTGAAAATGGCCATTGAAATAGTGAGTTTTCCCATTCAAAATGGTGGTTTTCCATGGCTTTTTGTTAGTTTACCAGGCCGGGTATCCTGAGTCCTTCTTGAGCCACCAGAGTCCACCAGGCCTGACTGTAATCTGAGTTCCATGGGGGTTTTTGCTGCAGCTTCCCAAGAAGCAAACCTCGACTTCTTGGGCGCCATCAACGGAAAAAACAGGGCTGAGCTTTGACAAGGCTCCAAGTAAGTACAGTAGAAAAACGTGCTAGTTGCGTCCCCCAGGTTCATGGACAGGTTTACATAATACTAATAACTAATAATAATGATGATAATGATTAACAATAGTAATAACAATAGTAATAATAATAATAACAAACATAATAATTTATCAATAACAATTAACAATAGGTCGTAATAACAAGAATAACAAAAATAAGAAAAAGAATAAGAATAGGAATAAGAATAAGAGAAAGAGAAAGAAGGAGAAGAAGAATACTGAGCACGACCGAAATCTGCAGGTTCGAGTGGGCTCAAATCAGTCTGTGCCCTCTGCGCTGCAGAACCGAGGTTTTGGCTCATCCACTGTTCCTGCGAGAGTCTTGCCATCATTGTCTGGACCTCGTCCCGCAACACTGCTGTGTTGGATAACGGACGCAAAATAAGGTGACGCAGGCTCCTTTCCTGAGAAAAGATCCCGGTGCTTATTTACACCACAACAAAATGAGTACAAGAGCACTTTTGTTCAATACATCTGCTACGTCAGCAACGCATAAGATCCAGCAGAGTTGTGCTTCTGAACGCACAGACAACAACTGAAAAGTGGGCGGTGGCAGATTAAGCTCCAAGACGAGGGGGTGGGGCAAAGGGCGGCGCCGCCCTTTTCATCGGTCTCAGTGTCAAAGGGATGAGAGAGACTATGGTTGCCAGGTTGCCATGCACAAAAGCTTCCCACCATGCAGGAACGGCTAGCACAAACCTGTGATGAGGCTCACAAGTTCTAAAGAAGTACGGGGTGAAACAATCTTTGACCAGGACTAAGTCGGACTTGCCAGTGCAAACAAGGGACGCCGTGAAGGACGTACTCCCTGCTCTCAAAATAAAAATACAGAGCCAAACGCTGCATGTTTGAGCATCACAGGTTTGAAGACTTGTGAATTTATACTCCATTCCAGTCAGGGGAGCAAGTTGTAGACACTTCAGTCTAATTACTGGAAGTCTTTTGACTACTCTTAGCCTTCTGAAGATTTCTGAGGCATGTTGTGGTGCACACGTCCCAAGCTCTTTTGCCACCACCTCATTTCTGTAGGATTGTCACTAGCAAAGCAACTCCTGAGGCATCAAGCTGGCATAACCTCAGGCGGTGGTGGTGGTAGCAAAAATAGATGCCACCTCTATGACAAATCTCTCGCCAAACAGTATGATGTCGTGAACTCTGTGCCGAATCTGCGGAATGGCTTGGAATCCAAGTTTCAGACTGGAGATGGGATTGCGTTCTTCAGGCATCTTTGTTTCACTTGACATCAAAGCCCTCTGCACGCAAGCACTGTTTGTGCGCTTCTATGAACGCCTTGCATTTCTCTTCACCGTTCATGGCAATGCACTCGTCTCGGGCCGCCTTGGAAGCATCAAGATTTAGGGTACCCTGCCCGGGTTCCTCAGTCAAACCAGCCCTGTTGAGTTCGTTCAGATGTGGATTTACCCCCAATGAATGGTGATGGGGGAGGTGATGATGTTAAGACCATTGGAGTTTGGGGCAGTTCCCCATTTTCAAACAATAGGCATTTGAAATGTATTGAAATGTCATATCTCATTCGGGAGTCTTTTGCAATAGCCGAAGCACCTTGGTTTCAGGGCATGCACAGCACATCTTCATCGTAGGTTTTTTGACCGGTGGAGCCTCACACAGCATGGGTAGAGGTTTCACATCAAGCACTTTCGAAACGCTTGTCAGCTGAAGGCAGTAGCAAGCCCAGAAAGCATCGAGCAAGATATTATGTATATTTATATTAGAGTTATGATATATAATATATATATATATAGATGTGTGTTTTTAAGAGAAAAAACGTCGTTTCTTCGGATGCACTGACAGGGATCATTTCTTCGGACCTTGCATATTTTGAGTCGTGGTTGAAGGGAGCAAGATTTAGAATCATGGATCCACCTCACAAGCATCGCTTGAGGACTTGAAGACAAGGTACAAAAGGACACAAGAATGTCAAAATCAAAGCTAAATAAAGGGAAATTGAAGACAAGTAGTTTAGTTCAATGCTATAATTCATTGGTAACTCCAGACCTTTGCCATGTCATGCCATGTCATGCCATGTCATGCCATGTCATGCCATGTCATGCTCCCAACCCGCGATACCGCGATACCTCTTGCTTGGAGCCAGAGGAACCCATGGCGCTGAGTCAAAAGTTAGCACAAGTATTGCTGGAGCGGGGCTACCGATGGTTTCCATATATGCCATAGTTCTGTCTCACAGTCACAGAATCTGACCAAAAAAAGGCATGTGACAAACATCCCACCAACACATTTCTGAGCCAGAGAAGCATCCAGTAGCTGCATTGCCATGCCTTTACCCGCCTTTCCCTTCACATCTTTCACCGTGAGCTGGTGCCCTTCACATCCCTTTTTGCCTTTTTTCGACCGCAAATTGCCTGGCGAACTTGGCCATGGCAGTTTTTCACCTAGGACCTGGAGCGCTGCCCCCGCTGGGACCGCCTGGGACCGCTGTACGCTGGCCTCCAGTCCTGGCTGAAAACTCAACTCGACTAGACACTTCCAGGCCCGGCCCGGCGTTTGGCATCAGTTGCCACCCAGAGTTTGACCTCAGCTTCCCAAAAAAATCAATAAAGCTGCTAAACACAACCAAAAACCCAGTGAATTGTGGATCCCAGGATGAAAAACCGCTGCAGATCTGCCCCCTTGGCTCTGTAAGTCATGGGCCTCTGCCCTGAAATCTCGTCTGCTGCTGTTGGGCAGCTTGAGGGACACCTGGTGATCAGTTTGGAGCTGGAGATGCGATGGCCAAAGCTGGCAAAATGAAGTTCCCGAGAAACCAATACGCATTGAGAGCTATTGAGGCATTGATCTGATGCATCAACCAAGGGCTATTTGGACAATTCCTATCTATTTCAATCCAGGTCTCATTTCTATCTATATATTTTTATCTATATAGTTAAATCCATGTCAATCCATGTCTTGGATTTTGCCACAAACAAATTGCCCGAAAGAAGGGTCAACCGCACCTCTGCCGGTTTGTCTGGCCATGAAGTTGGTCAAAGCCGCTGGAGTTTTGATCAAGGTATATCCATACTCCTGTGGAACAACCTGTCCAGGATCAACTCGGAGAAATCGCTGCTCTAAATTTGGGATGGGACTCCTCAAACCTTTTATAAAACCATAGGATTCCTGATCATAAGAATCACGGATTGTGTGGGTTTGGGGGCGGCACCAAACATCCTGTTTGAGTCTTGGGACAAGCTGGAGCAGGCCACGCTAATGATCTATATGTCGGTATCTCAATGCTGCAACACCCATTTTATCTTCAACAAAATCAGCTGTGATAGCCTATCGGATCTATCGCAATCTGCTCCCCTGAACCCAAATCCCAGGTCCAAACCCGCTTCAAGGTTCTGCTGTCCAGTGCCAGTGCAAATCAGTTCATCTATGCACATCCAACTGAAGGGTTTGCTGTCAGAACAAGTCACTAAAAGAACTTTGGAAAACATCCTGTGAGAGGCCGTAATGATCCAAGAGGATACTGCAAAAAAATTAAGTATGCTCTCCCAGCCTCATGCAAGAAGTAGTAGATGTGTCCAGAGGCCAAACCCAAGAGATCCATCCAAATGTTGCCACCTGCGGTGGCCCGGAGTTTTCTGATGTCAACTGTCGATCTGCAGCCAAGATGCCAATCAAGAGCTGGAAAAACAGCAGCGCAAAGGGGAACTGGTAGCCCTGAAAAGCGGACAATTGATGCAAAAAATATCCGTGAACCAATTACGAGGTGATCTATGTGATCGATGGATCTCAATGGTCAGTGCAAGAGCCTGGATGCTGAAGCTAAAGAATGAGAGCTTGGCATACGGTTCCCTACCTGGATTTGTGGTCAATAACAGTGAACAAAAGCAAACACTGCGCCACTGTACTTCTGTCTCTCAAGAGAACCCTGCAGCAACCCTTGAGGCACCGGCGACTCCAGTAGTAGAGGATGGCAAACACCAAGGATGGGCCCAGGAATGGAAATCCACTGGGCCAAGCTAAGGCCAGAGAGATCACGTCCAAGAGCTGGCAGATCATGGAAACGGATCAAAGTTAGGATGTCAATGGACCCACAAAATTTGGTCCTTCTACATATTTAACTGTATTAGACTATTTACCGATAAAAAAAATGATGGTTTGGAAGAAACCATCATTTTTTGGGATTTCGACCCATCAGATGATCTTCCAAGAGATCTGTGGATTCGCAAACTCGACTTCAACAGAGGCAGCTCCACCACAATCTGCAATAGCAAGAAGAAAAGGTAGTCGCCGGGTGCGGCGAAGGCCTGTGGAAAACAATGTATTGCACCATGCTGCACCCTCCCTCTTCTCATCTAAATAAATCCATAGCAATTGCAATAGATTGAGAAAACCTTGAGTTTTGGCGCCGGCATAACTTGGTCGCGCCTCGTTCTGCTCAAGTTTGGAAGAGAAGGATGAGAAAAAATACCTGGCCAGAATGGATTCAGTTGATGTACTCCACTTGAACTTGAATCTCTATTTCTCTTCCCGGCGCACATCTGGAACAAGAACTGGAAGCTGAAGGTTCCGAAGAAAGAGACTGGAGTCAGAAGCCGCCAAACCTCCGTATTGGCCATGAAAATCAGATCCACAAACACTAAGTCCTTTAGCACATCGTTCATCGTTCAGTTATCTTTCATCCTATTCTCGACATGTCCAGGCAAAAAAAAAACCTTCCAAAAATGGGGGGTGCCTAAAAATCAGATAGACCAAAAATCCTCCAACAAAATGTCTCATGGGGATTTTTCCTCGGTTTTTCAATGCTTCGCCCGTTTTTAATCCACCGGATCCAGCAGCCGCCTGCAATTTGTTGATCACCATGGGCCAGTTCAGGGCAATCAGCATGGGATCCAAAAATCCCAGCTGAACGAAGACGGTGACGCCGAAAAAGCTCGTCAGCTGCCACGTTTTTAAAAAACGTTGCCGCAACGGCAAGGTTGGTTGATGAAAGGATGGTTATGTGGTATATGATAATATATATATATGATATATCTATGATATATCTATGATATATCTATGATGATATATCCGGAAAAATGAAAGAATGCAGCAAAATGTAATATCACGGGAAAATCATGAGCAAAAATAGTGTGGAACCCTTTTGGTTGATGTGGTGATTCACTGGCACAAATGGGTATGCAATACTGCTGGCTGATGGTCAAGCATGGACTTATACTAGCAGTTACAAGCAGGAGTGACACATCCAATCATTCGAAGTGGAAGTCCCCGCATAAACCAACCATTGACAGGGGATGACACTGCGTTGTTTCTTGTTCAAACATGTTTGTTGGTTCATTTAATTTGGTTGCAGTCGGATCGGATTATAGTAACATGCCAGAGACCACTGCAATTCTCGTCAAAAGTGGCAGGTTTTTGTACCTGGGTGGATTTCAAGCGACCGTGGAAAACTTGCAATCATATATCATTCTGATTTTAGATGAATCTAATGAGTGTTCATTATTATGTGTCACATCTGAATTACACTGCGCAAGCAAAAGCTGAGTACCATTGTTCTGGAGTATTTTCCATCTTCTCGGATGGACCTTAGCACAAAACAGTTTTCTGAAACATCCGCCTTCAGTTTGGACATCAAACGACGGCCATGGCATAGAAAACCTCTGAGGCTGAGGCACCGACACCCTTGATTCAACTATTTGCGATCTAAAACTCTTTCCCAATTGTAAGCTGTGAGCCAATTTTGCCAAAAATGGTCAACGAACGCATTTTTTGTCCGCCCTGCCCCCCCCCCATCATATCAAATCAAAGCGTGCAACATGGTTCCAAGTGTGATCGAACTTTTTGAGCTTTTTGAAAGTGGGAAAAGCTGTTCGAGGCCTATTCTACGTGTTGTGTGCAAATGTTGCAGCAAGGCCCGATAGCAACTCCCACGCAACAAAGACTGCGGAATGCTTTCGGCTGCCGAAGCTTGTTTCAAAACTTCGTGGCCAAGGCTGAAAGCCAGGGAGAGTTCCCAGTTCGTCGAGAGACTACGCAAAAAGGCCGATCGACAGTCGGTGGTATCAGGCGTATCAGGTTCAAGATTTGCCTCTGCTGTCCAAGTCCACACTATCATAGCAGCCTCATTTGGACTCTCGTGGAAATAGAATTTAACAAATGGATACAAATGGATTAGCTAGGTTAGCCTGGTGTTTAAAAGAATTTGTCTTCCCCAAATTTTAGGTTTCCTCCAACTTTTGAGAAAAGGCACCTGCCATGGTTCCGAGCAAGCACCTAAAATGGTGCTACCCACTGCGCTTGAGATGCCATCCCAGGTAGAAATTGTCTTGGCTGCCACCTTCAAAGATTTTTCCCACTGATGGCCAGATGCGAGCGCAGCAACATTCGCACTCCAAGAAATTCCATCCAGCAAAACCCCTCGATTTTGCATTAGATGCAAGACGTGAATTGCAAAGTCCCATTGTCTCGCAGCCGTGCCGGCAGTGGTTAGTGAACTGCATGTCACAGCCTCAGAAACCACTCGGCAAATGAACCCGTGATTCCTGATCCCTTTTCCACTCTACCGGGGCCCCAAGAAAAACTTAAGGACTCATCTCCACTCCATGGGCAAGCGTGTTGCACTATATACAGTAATTCATAGCATTGGCATAGTTGACAGCGTCAACATGATTTCCGGTTTGATGTTTGTAAACATCCAGAGTCGGGGTGTCAATGCAATGAGTTTTGGCGACAAAGTGTGGGGGTTCAGCCAGCCATTGTGGTCCAACTGGTCAAGCCATCCCACACCCAAGAAACGGCATGCCAGAAAGTCAGCTACACCAAGGTGCATCACATTGTGCATGCATGTGCTGTATGCACACTTCCCAAGGACTTGCGCTGGTCTCTCGATCGCGAGCTCCCATGATGGCATTGGAAGTGATCAAGCCAGGTTGAAGGGAGACCACTCGCAGTTGAAGCGCCAGCTCTCCAGCCCTCTCCCAGCAGCTTGAAACCATGCAGCCAGAAATGGCTGAGGTCCATCCATAGATATCGGCTTCATCAATCAGCGCCACGCACCAAGGCCAGCTGAGAGACCCCGATGATGCTGTCCGGATGGCAGAGTTGGTGGCGATCACACGACCTTGGTCAGGGTTAGGTTCAACGCCGTTCTCGACAGCACTGTTTCCGGTCAGGCTTTATCACTGGCAACGACCTTTAAACTGTTGAAACTGCTAAGAAATTGCCACCTGAAATTCAGGCTCCCGGCGGGAAAGTCCTTTCTCACACGCAGTCGACAGGCACAGGAGGGCCTTGCACCAGCTTTGGGTTGCCAGTTCTTGACCATCGCATCCGCAAGCCTGCAAGCCTACAACCATGTCACACCCTGCCTCATTCCATGCACGAGATCCCAATGCACCAACAGCAGCATCAAACGTGGTGCCAAGGAGTTGGAGGTGATTGCCACATATCTCAGGGATTCAGAAAGTGATGACACAAAGCCTCCAAAATGCCAAAGCAGCACAACACAAAAAAGATATCAAAAGATCATTGAAAAGCCATCATTTCAGCTACCTTTTGGTACCTTTTGCATCGGTGGATTCCGTGCGCCTCCTCTATGAAGGCAGCAGCATGCTGCCATAACTTCGTGTGTTGGAAGCACGAAATCGCAGCATTGCAAGTGATCACCTGAGCAATGGTCCAGATGGTCCAGCGAAGTATGGTGCACAGCTGGCATCAGCTGGCACTGCTCCCCAAGGATCCCAAGGCCAATAAGACGAGCAACATTGGCTCGAAGGCCACACTGCGAGATGATGCCAAACACCCCAAGTACATTTCGCCAAGCCAAGCCTTTTCCTCAGCGCCACAGGCGGAATCTTGTTGCGGGCTTGACTAGGCTACACTTTGCCAGTCTGAATCTGCAAGATTTCTGATCCTTCAGCAAACAGATCTGATCGACACAAACGCCACACCCCCCTCACTGATGACGTCTTAGGTTCACTGAATTTGGGCCAGCTACCGCCCCCCATCGACCACCCTTTTTGGATACAGTCAGCTGAGCTTCCACAAGCATCCAGTGCAGCACTGCACAGCACCACATCAAAGGCACTGGGGCACCTGGTCCTCGTGGAATGCAGCACTTTCAGCGCCTTGACCTCAGGGTGCCGTTTTTAGGGATGCTGCTTGTTTTGCTCACCCACCTTCCCTCATCCATCATCCATCAGCCATCAATCCACATGGTCAAGTGGAGTTCCACATCTTCGTCTCTGGGAGCCCCGGCCCAGTGGCGCCCCAGAGTGCATGACTTCACCACCAGACTTCCGGCTCGAAAATCCAGTTGCAGACCTTGATGAGACAAGGTGGTGGTCAGCAGCTCCAAAGGCCTTTGCCAACGACCAACCCTGACATCTTTGGAAGCCTCTTGACTACAGCCTATCACGGTCAGCTGACCAACCATGCGCTAAGGAGGGCCCCAAAGCTCGAGCCGAGATTAAGAATCAGCCGAGTAAACGCAAGACCGGCTTGGAGTTTTGAGGCTTGCGGTGCAAAATGGTGCAAATGTGGGACCTCAGTCCATGACGTGCAGGAGTTGGTTTGGAATTCAGTTTCAGGAATCAGGAATGATATTGCACCACGACACATGACTCTCACATGACCTCCCACTCCAGCTCTATATACTTAGCATTGAATATTTTTCGTGGTGGCCAAGCACTGTTTCGCGCAGCCAGTCCGCCAGTCAGCCCTAGGGGCCGCAGGCAAAAAGGCAAAGCCTTTCACAAAGAGATTAAGCCAGACTCCTGCCAGGCGCACAAGTTTTTGAGTCGCAAGTTCAAAATGACCTTCTCACTGACAAAATGCGAAATGAAAGCACCCTTGTCCTGAAGAAGATGACTGAAATCATGTTCTATTTCAGGCTCCGGCTTCTTGTAGAAGGATGGACCCTTGGATACCAAATTCAACTAGAAAGGAAGAAGAGCGTACAAACAGAAGCCTCCTGTGCTTCCTAAGTGCCAAACCCTCGTCAAAAGCTTCGAGTGTGCCGCCTTGGACAAGGGGCGAAATCCAGCCCAGATGGCGACAGCGTCGCCCGACATCCACAAACACGAAACACCACCGGCCTTCGCAGCACTGCCCAAAGCTGCAAACTTGTTTCTTTGCACTGGCGATGCCACATCTGCTAGGATCGCCTTGAAGAACTGTGCACGAGGTCTTGCATCTTGAGGGTACTTCTTGAACTTCACCCGAACCTTTCGCTCAGGTAACAGAGCAGCTTCCTTGGCCATATGCTTCCAAATGAAAGTAAGGAGCTTGCGTTCATCATCTTGGAATTCCTGCAAAATCCCGCGGCACCATACGGGCAACGTGGCCCGTTCTGGAACTCCGTCCCGCAATTGAACCTCTACAAATGTGCTCACAAATTGGTGAGCCATGCAATCCAATTGTGCCTCAAGGCCTTCAGGGTCTAAGACTGGGATGGCGGAGAGGCAGCTAAGGGTGCCACGGTTGAGAGTCAAGACAACTCTCAAGTCTTGCTTTGGTAAAATCCAGCTCTCTGGCGGACTTTCTAAATAGAGACATGCTTGGACCCTTCCACTTGCCCAAGGTGACTTTGGAAGCTGCATCTTGGGTAAACACAAGGTGCGGCCAAGAGTATCACTCGCTCCTATATCAAAATGGCTTGTTGGTGACACTGGTGAAGCTGTGTTGGGCGTTGTCTTAGGCAACTTCTTAGCCCTGCAGCCACAAAGACCAAAAACTCCTAGAAGTTGACGTGCGCGAGCACGAGCTTGACGGGCAGCTTGCGGGTCCATTCGCGGTACACGCAAGATCACCGTCTCAATCTCTCGAAGGCTCATCGGCCTGTGACGATCGATGAAAATCGATGATTTTTTGTAAGGTATACAAATTGCATTTTCCGGGAGAACTTGTCACGGTGAGGAGTCAGGGAGTGGATGGAATGGGAATGGGGATGCAAACTTATTTTGCAGATATTGCACTGCCATGGCGTGTACATGTCTGCAATGCAAAGCTCGACAAGCTTCTGCGCCTCGAGCCCACCAAGTAGCTGACCCGATTTCGGAAATTGCTCATTTCAGATTTTGTCTGCGGAGCACCGAAAATGAGAAAGCCATGCAGAAGAAGGCAATGGTAGATGTTGACCTCAAATCTTCAGGGCGCTTTTCATATTCTGTCCACCCCCAAACCGATTGGGTTTGTCAAGAAACGGGGCATTGCCATTTCAAGAACTTGGTGAGAAAAAAAAAAAAACGTTTCACCCCATTTTTGTTCGATGACCCTTTTTTTGCCATCTTTGGTGGATTTTGGAGTGAATATCGATCCTTATCGGTTCTGTCCATAGGTTTCTTAGCAGAACCTGTGGCGAGTTGCCCAGAAGGCCAGCTGCTCGGCTTCGCTCCAACTCCCAAAGCGCATTGCCTGAGACGCAGAACTCCGAGGGGTTCACCATCAAGAAATGGCGCTTTTAACCAGGAAAAATGATGAAAAATGGAGGTTTGGAAGTTTAGCCCATAAAAATGAGCAATGATTTACATCGGGTTTTGCCTTTTATCAAGCCAATCTTAACTAGCAATGATGGGGATAGAACTATGACATACATTGACAGTGACATACAATGACATTGTCAAGGCATGTCAAGGCATACTTATTGGCTGAGTCTAGTTGAGTTTGAAGGAAGCAAAAATTGTCCGATGAATTGCGCTAGTCTATGCATGTCTATGCCATACTGTGCTACTCCTGCACACTTATCCAAGGCACCTTCAGGAGGCAAGTGGCATCAAGAAATGCAGTGACATCAGCTGCTTTTGGTACATCACCAAGAGCAAGAGCTTCCTCCAGGAGGCTTCGCGCAATGTCTGACTCCAAGACTTTTTCTGGAGCATTGGTGAGGATCCGGTCGTTCAGAACTAAACGTCTTCGATTCCCCCAGCGCCGGGCTCGGGTCGAATCCATCAATAGAAAGGCCTCTTTGCTTGGCACTCTTTGCCCCCCAGTGATGGCCCGCAGCCCATTGAAAGCTCCACCAGCCACTTTCCCTGCAGCTTTCTTGGCCATGTTGCTGAAGACATCGGTTGGATTTGACCTGGAGCTTTTCCAAGTGGCAGGTGTCTTTGGAGTGGCCGCCTCACGAGGGGATTCGGCAAACAGCTTCCCATCCTTGACATCCTTGCCAGCACTAGCAGCACCATCCTTGTTGTCGTTTGGTACCATCAGCTGAGAATCATGGAACTGCGACATGACTTGCTGCAGATTTGAGATCCACTGCTCTCGCTCTGCTTCTTCAGCACAACAGAACACGAAGACACGCAAGCCGGTATGTACCTGGCAAAGAAAACACATCAAAACTTGCAGTACTAAATTGTACTTCTGAGAAATGCATTTTGGGGAGGAGCATTGTTAAATATTGTTTTTTTCGGCCGCCAAGAGTTCCACAATGTTCCACTAGTTCCACACCTGCCACAAGAAGAAACGTCCCAGGAAGAGCCCAGGAAGTGCTTCGATCTGCAAAATCTCTGTGGCGTGGACGCTGACGCGTGGCTTTTCACAGTCGTAGGGTGTGAAGCACCGCAGCACGCCATCAGATGATAAGCGTAACAGCTCCTCGCAGAGCCTGCCCTCAAAATGCACACTTCCCACCAACGCCTCGGCTCGTTACCGCGGATATTTGCGGATTCAACTACACAAATGATAAGTACGGTATATATATATATATTATATGCAAGCATGCATGCATGTATGTACTATTTATATCTATTAAACTGTATGTATGTATAAAACGTATATATATATATATTACAGAACAGCAACTGGAGATGTATCAAGCACGGTGATTCTAAGCTATACTTATACTTCCTCATGTAGGGTCTTGTGCATTGGTTAGCGACCTTTTCCGTGTAGATAGAATGACACAAACATAGCAACTTTCGACTTTCAACTGAGAAGGATAGATGAATACGCCAAAGGACCTCCTGAATGACTTTTGAGCGACCTTGCCGCGCATGTGCGAAGGCAAGAGCGCAAATCACGCTGTCAGATGCCACGAAGAAGCGTGGTGCAATTGATGGCCAGCGTCGTCGTTGCAGACCCATTGCTTTCTTTCGCACCTCAGACATGGTTTCAGCCTCAAACATCTAAATTCTCAAAAACCAGAACATCATCTTGTATCCAATGTCATCAGTGAAACCGAGCGTGCCATATAGGCCGAGTTGCTTTCCTTGCAAGCCTGGAAGGGCTCATTTGATTAGTTTGCTCTCGGGGACTTTCTGAAGTATTTTGCGTACCACTTGCCGCAGCAGTCGGCCGACCAGACTCCACTGTAACCATTTCAGGCGTCAGAGTTCCAGATTCAGCTGCTCTGAGCAAAACATTCCTGCAAACAATTTCCGAGAATCTGCCTAAATCAAATCAAGAAAATGCGAGAAGGTCAATATTCAACGGTCAGCTATCCATTTCATGGGCGGACAGTCCTCAATTTGGAGTCCTCTTGCTGCAAATGATCCAACACCACCATTCGAAATTGCTCCAGTGTCTTGACAGCGCAGCATGTGTACCTTCGACAGACAAACGACGGTGGGAGGTAGCCATCGACTCACCAATAGATCTTGGATAAAACAACGGTTATTCACATGTATGTGAGCAGTCATGTTTACTGGCAAATACATACATACATACATACATTACATTACATTACATTACTTTACTTTACTTTACGTTACATTACATTACATTACATTACAATACATACATACATACATACATACATATATAGAGAGAGAGAGAGACATGATTAGCGGATATCAGGTATTGGATGTTAGGTGTTAGATGATGGATATCCGATATTGGATGTGGGTATTAGATATTAGATATAATATATTGAGTTTTGGATATTAGATACAGATGAAATGCAATTAGTAATATAGCATAGATATAGAGGTAGATAATTATTTATATTAGGTATGATCGATATATATATATATAAGAACATATAGATATATATATATATATAAAACACATATATAATTATCAAAGGAAGTTTAGGGGGAGAAACTTCCGTGTTACGGACTTTTAGAATGTCAGGGAAAGAGTTAGTCAAAGAAAGAGTTAGCAAAGAAAGAGTTCGTCAGGGAAAGAGTTA
>Ga0126342_10006224_pt1 | contig 21108 bp, 23 predicted proteins | sample Cyp1metagenome_FD_92528 | JGI IMG/M metagenome (GOLD analysis project Ga0126342, IMG submission 92528) | Coral microbial communities from Lord Howe Island, Old Settlement Bay, Australia - Cyphastrea 1 metagenome | ecosystem: Host-associated > Invertebrates > Cnidaria > Coral ...
AAGTAATGATGTAAGTAGAATGATCCCTCCCCCCCAACCAAACAATTGCATGGTGGAAAGTTTTTAAAGGAGACAATTGCATGGTGGAACGCAGGGGGGGTGAGAGTTTTTAAAGGAATAGGGTCGCAAGTGACCGTTTTTTAGGGTAGCAAGTGACCGGGGATTTTAGGGTCACAAGTGACCGTTTTTTAGGGTCGCAAGTGACCATGGACCCGTTGATGTCCCAGTTCACCTTGCCCCACTTTGAACGATTTGCAATGGGACAATTGGATACAATTTAACAATATAGTAAAAATATTTGACAATGGTTTTAGGATGTTTTAGGGTTACTTTGTAGGTTTTGACATGTTTTGACATGGAAAGGACGAAGGAAAATGAAAGGATGAAGCTATGCAGAAGATTGCAGTCGAGGCACATGGAACGAAGTATTGCGAAGTTCGCCTGCGAACCGCACCAAGGTCTATTGGCCGTTCTCACTTGCTTTGGCGAGAACATGGATTCAGAGATTTCAGAGGCTTAGCGGCTTGGGATGGAGAAAGATGGAAAAAATTTCAAAATGTTTCAAAGCCTTTGCTATGTGCGTTGCAGGTGTCGCATAGATTCCGTCAATGCAAGTGCATCAGTGATGTCAAACTCTATATGGAAATCGGAGGTGGGCCTCTCGGTATGAAAAACGACTGAGGTTCAGGCTCACAAAACATTAGAGACAAAGAGGCTTCGCCAAGCTGCGTCGATTTCTCAGCACAATTCAAATCTGGATCGAGCCAGAAGTAATAACACGGGTTGGGCCTGGGGCAGTCTCGGTCAAGTGAAGAGGGTTTTCATGGATTTTCAGTTGAGCTGCAAGGCCGCAGCCGCAAGGCCAGAATGGGTGAGTGTATGCCCTTGCTACTTTCCTGCTGCTCTGATTATCCTCGCGTCAAACTCAAGTGCTGGCAGGAAACAACTCATTGTGTTCCACAACAACCACTGCGCTCTCTCAGCAGGTAATGTCCCCAGGTTGAGTTTGAAGCTCAACTTTCATAGTACGATATTTGGCCACTTTATTGAACTTGGCACAACTAACTACAACTAACTGTGTTTGTGTTCTGATTCTGCCTTGCCAATGTTGTTTTTTTCCAGAGATTTGGTGCCGCTCTTTGCAGGTTCCACCTGCTTCAGTCATTCACACTTGGTCTCAGCCAAGCAGCACTCTTCCATCATGGCAGGAGTGGGACTCCTCATGATTCCTTTGTGATTTGCTTTATGGAAGGGCATGTCAGCATTCTGCTGGGATGACTTAATCTCAGGCCAGCATTCCATGTACTGAGTAGTACTGTAATTAGTATCATTTGGGTTTTAATGGGTTGCGCAACTGTTGAGTCATCGAACCTACGAAGCTGTAAGAAGTTGTAGGTATTTGGTTGAGAATGGTGAGAATCAAACATCATCAAACATTATTGTAACAGAAGGATGAGGGTGCTGTGTCACTACTAGTATGTCAATGAATATGTGCGTTTTTCTCACAATGCATGTGTGGCAGGCCATTTCTGCCATGTTTTTTCCATGCTTGTTTCTTTCCATTTAACCAAATAGCACTACCATTAGATTCTAAATTATTCAATGCCCACAGGCTCCTTGGTATGCGGCCACTGCCCTCCTCATTGGTTTCGTTTTGTTCCCGACTTGCGCACTAGTCAGGACTCTGCAGGTGGCCTGCCAGCACAGGCATGAACGACACAAAACAGCCATGAAGTATCTGAAAGTTCCACCCCGACTTTATCATAAGATATCATAACCATATGCCACATATTGTTACATATTGCCACATGCCAAATTCAGATAGATTCAGTGTCGCTCCGAGCTTGGCTAGCAGGGTGGATTCCGTGGATTCCTGGAATTTTCACATCATGCTATAGCTATATATGCTATGTCAGAAAGATGCAATGTACTGATTGTACTGAACAGTTCGGACATACTGGAACACTTTGACAAAATTTGACAACCCGCTTGGAGGCCACTTTGCTGCGACAGCCCATTCCAGAAGAGGCAGGATCTCAGGAATGCATTCAATACATCATGATAATACATCATTGTTCATCCTAGTTCCATTTCGGTTGAAGATCCTTACCCCATTCCCCTCACCAGGAAACGGTTTCCAGCTTTGCATGCAGAAAACATCAGAAAACGTCAAAGCATTAAGACTTCCTTCCAAAGCCACTGCAAGCTTTCAGATCGCGTTTATGTTTGTTTCTTCTTAATCCTTCTCATATCTTCTCACATTTTTCTATTTGCTGGCTTGATATTCTATGCCGTGGAGTTGGTCGTTTTTCCCAGGTACAGCACCCGCTATCGCAGTCACCAGCACAGCCTTTGAGGGTTGCTTCCTCAAGCACTGTCAAGGCGCGCAAAATGGAAAAACAGGCTGCAAGCTGCTCTTCAATGCTGTTCACTGTAACGTAATTACTCTGACGGTTCGTGACTTTTTTGAACATTTTTGAACTATTTGACACTGATTGCAGATGCTGGTTTTGAGCAATCGGGCTATATACGTCCTATTCTGTCTTTCTAATTCAACAAGTTTTCTTATGTTTTTTTCTACAACCGCATGGTCTTATCCTCCTGCGGATGCATTTCTGATCATTTCTGTTTGCATCAGGCAGCCAATGCGCAGCGACCTTGGGAGTCCGCTTATTTGCCCCAGGCCTGTCATCTCATGTTTCAAGCCTGGACTGAATCTAGCTGAATAAATTTTGAACGTTTTCGAACTACTGTCTGCATGTTATTGGGAAGGGACTAGAGTCCTTGCGAACTTGCTCTCAGGTACCTCCAGCTGCGCCCAAATCACAGGCCCATCCAACCTCTCAGGCCAGGCCAAACTCTCCTCCATGCAAAGTTGCAAATTCATTCTGATGACGTGGTCCCTTGATTCCTAGATTTCCTAGGGTCCTATAGAATCTGCAGAACTTCAAAGCAGCTGATGCTAGCGGCTAGCGGTTTATCGTGCAAAGCAACCAGCGTGAACAGATGTGTGACTATAGACAGGCTCAGAGTTGTCGTTGTATATCCTCGTGACTTTCATGCCTCATTTTGCCCGTTTTGCCCAAGATATACGACAGTACTAGGATTGTCCAGCACGCCAGCTGTCACTTCATCCGGCAGATCTCTCAAAATGGCTGAAGGCCGTGTGTACAATTTCTCGGCAGGGCCCAGTGTGATGCCATTGGAGGTTTTGGAAGAAGTGCAGAAGGAAATGGTGAACTACAAGGGTTGTGGCATGAGCGTCATGGAGATGTCGCATCGTTCCAAAGAATTCATGGCCATTGCGGCTGAAGCGGAAAAGGATTTGAGGGACATTTTCGGCGTCCCAAGCGACTACAAGGTCCTCATGCTGCAAGGTGGGGCCACTCTTCAATTCTCCGCGATCCCATTGAACATGCTGGGAACCAAGACCAAGGCAGACTACCTTGTTACTGGACAGTGGGGTGAGAAGGCACACAAGGAGTGCAACAAGTACGGGACCGGACAATTGGCATGCAACACCAAATCCACAAAGTTCACCACAATCCCTCAGAAGTCAGAGTGGAAACTGGATCCAGAGGCTGCCTACGTTCACTACTGTGCCAATGAGACCGTGAATGGCGTAGAATTCAGCTACACTCCTGATGTGGGTGATGTGCCTTTGGTTGCGGACATGTCTTCCAACTTTTGTTCCAAACCAATTGAAGTTAGCAAACATGCTTTCATCTACGCAGGGATCCAGAAGAACCTCGGCCCAGCTGGAATGTCAGTTGGCTTTCTCCGTCCAGACTTTGCAGATGGCAGCAAGGAGTTGAAGATTTGTCCCACCTACTGCAGCTTCAAGACGACTGGAGACAATGGCTCCATGTACAACACGCCAGCTTGCTTCACTATGTACGTCATGGGTGAGTACCTCAAGTACACAAAGAAGGTTGGTGGAGTTGCACACTGGGCGGAGCAATCAGACAAAAAGAGCAGCTTGCTCTATGGAACCATTGACAGCTCCAACGGCTTCTACAATTGTCCAGTCGAGAAGACTGCCAGGCCAGTGCATTGTAGTGAAATGTGATGACCATTCAAATGAACGTGTTGCTTCAACTCCGCGATGTCATTTAGTCTAAATGAAAGATGAGAAAAAATGGTTTGTTTTGTTGGTTGATTTTGTTGTGTTGGAATTCGCTGTGTCTGAACATAAGTTACTGCGTTCCCAGTCATGAAAAGCTGAGTACTGTATCAGTCAATTTTCAGCATTTTGTCCTGCTATGCTATTTCTATTACTTGTATTTCTATTCCTGCTATATCTTGCGATGCCTTGCAGGTCCCGCATGAATGTGCCCTTCACCATCAATGGAGGAGATGAGGCGCTTGAGAAGAAGTTCTTGGACGAGGCGAAGAAGCACAAGCTCTTTACTCTCGCTGGACACCGCTCCGTGGGCGGCTGCCGAGCTTCTCTCTACAATGGGATGCCATTGGAAGGTGTGGCCAAGCTAACTGACTTTATGAAGTCCTTCATGGACGAGAACAGGAAGTGATTGAAGATGATTGAAGGATATTTGAATATATTTGAGGAATCTGTTGCTCATAGCCCATGCTGGCCCAACATGGCCCAACGTAGGGTTTCAAGCTGGGCACTTGGGCCAAATTTTGGCTCCATTTGGCTCCAATCCTTGTTTTGATCCTTGTCAGGATCATGTTGTCCTTGTAGGCCGGGACCTGGAGGGTTCCCTCGACTTTAGTCCGATTTGATCCCACCGATCGATCTTGTTACTTTTGATTAGGTGAGTTTCGAAGTACCGCTAGACATCCTCGCGAAGAAAACGGTAGTGCACTGGTGCCAATAATTGCCCACGTATCAGCTCCATCCACAACGGTGAATTGTCCAAATCCCATGAGGAAAAAGTGGCCAGAAATTGGGCACCTCCATGTTTGGACAAGCTATGACAAGCCATATGAATAATATTGCTTGATAGATCTTGATAGTGCTTGATATATTGACTGACCCACAGATGTTCTTAGCTTCTGGCTGCACAAGTGTTGTGCATTGCAGGATGGTGCAGAGGCCTGCACAGTCGACAACTGAGAACAGTTGGACATATAGTAAATAAAAGGCTATGAAAGGCTTATAGTTGTCGTCATAATGCAATGGCTTACAACGTACTTGTCTAATCTTGTATAGTTATAAATGTAGAGAGAGAGAGACCTAACATCCTATGGTCCTATAACTTATGACATGCACCCTGTGTATGTTGTTATAGTTGCTAATTAGTGCCGCAAGATCCACCAGTCGCCAGCAATCATGTTGGATCCTATAATATTGATTAGATACATTGACTTAACTTATGATGGGAATTGTGTTGTTTTAGGCAGCATTTTCTGCAGTGGATTGAGTCATGGTTCGGTGCTCGTTTTGGGGATTTGGTATTTACACAACTCCTTTTCATGACAGTTCCTGAAAACAGTAGGACGCTGGAGCAATTGTGGAATCGTTCCATCAACAGATTTCCACTGATTCGCGCACTTGACATGCCATTTGCACAAACATGACAGCGTTTGTGGGAATGAACGCCGGCCCAGCTGACAACAGTCTCTGACAGAACCCCGTGACAGACGTGTTCACTTGTGAAGGAGAACGCTGCGCATTTGCCGCCAATGCTTACAGCCTTCCCTCCGTTTTGGGGAGGAGGCCCATCGCTTTGGCCTCAGAATTGAGTTGAGCTGGGAGGTGTTTTGAACACTCTTTGAACTGCTAAGGCTGCTATAAGGCTAAAGACTGCTAAAGGAGGTTGTAGAATGTTGTAGAATGTTACCAACTTCCCATACCAAGACAGGCCCATTTGTATAGAGCACACCAAATCTAGAGGCCAACACTCATCAAATGGTTGAGCTCAGCCAAGTTTTCTCACGTGTTTTGCCAGGAAGGCATTTCCAGCCTTGTTGCTGTCATGCTGTCCAGGCATGATTTTGCGTTCCACACTGAGGCCATGTGCCGATGAGACGCCTGATGAGATCTCCGGTGCCTTGAGCTCCAAATTGAAAATTCGCTACTAATCCTTACAATGCTGTTGCTGCATGTTGTGGCAGATCAGCACCGTCGTGACCGCACCAGGCTTTTCGAAGTCTCAATTCTAATTGCTTGATTTGTCCGACGTGTCCAATCTCCACTGAGTTCCGGAAGGGCAAGAGCCACCAAGCGGCTTGCCACTATTTCCAGATCAAGAGGCAAATCCTCCGATGTCTATCGAAATGTCCATGTACTTGGATCCAGGGTGGGAAGAAATTTGGGGTGTCGCCGCAAGAGCCTTGTGTCAACTCAGCGTTGACACGCAGGCAGATACTTCTTTGCCGTGAGATTCCCAGGTTTATGATGAATCAAAATGAATCAAATTGAATCAGATATTTTTCAAGATGATTTACAGAATCCTCGCGCCTACTTCAAGCATCTTCAAGTCGAGACTTGAGTGGGCAAAGGCCTTTCGCGTTTCCAAATTTGGGGGCATCAGAGGCCAGCACCCAAGACCTCGATAGCCTAGGAAAGTTCGGGCTGTTCAGATTCAGTTGCCTTGAGATATGTTGTGATATGTTGTGATATTGTGATGTGTTGCGATATCAACTCAAGATATTCAAGCTGATGTTTTCAGACGGTGAGAGTGATTTTGGATGATTTTGGTCCTTTAGAAATGGTGTAAATCCATGGTTTTCTCAGCCTTGTTGCATTCCACCCTTAAAACGTGTAGGTTTTTGACACAGAGAAGCTTTCGTAAACCGAAGGTGCCGGAAAGCGGGCCACTTGCAAGCGATTGTGACAAACTTAGTTTGACATAAAGATTTGGTGTACAGACTAGCGGACTAGCGGACTAGCGGACTAGGAGGGCTCCGAGAAGTTCAATTGACAAGAGATCACAAGGCTTGAGGACCTTCCGGGATTGACTGAGTGAAAGATAGTGAAAGTTATTGTGGCTTACTCCCCTGGCCTTCTCGTGCTTTACGCGAGGGTTTGGGTTCATCACGTGATCAGCAATCTGCAAATAGCATCAAATAGCCAATAAGGGCCACGTGGCCATGATATTTGGGCTCAGTGGTCAATAGCTTGTTCCGTTGCCCAAGGTTTTTCAATGTTTTTCATTATCATGCAGTCCTGTCTCATCATGACCAGCCTACATTGCTACATATGTATAATGAGGTTTAGTAAAAAACTTGCCATTGGATCTTCAAGCTCCATAATTGAAGTCATATGTTCAAGTTGCCCTTGCGTTTTCTTGTTTCGCCGAGCATGATCTTTTTGCCTGTTGCTTTGTTTGTTGCGAAAGCTTCACCTTCGCATCACCACTATCATCCTATTGCATCCTAGATCTTATTGCTATAAGGCTTTAAGGATTCAGGCAGTATGATGCTTTCCATTTTCTTGATCGTCAGTCCCTTGCCATATCTTGACCTCAGTCAGTAATTGATTCCTGGCAGACGCTAGTAGCGTCTAAGCAACCTTTCTCCCAGCTGTTGAGTTTGTTCATGTTTTTTCTGTCCAAAAGAGGGCAAGGTATGGCAAGGTGTGATGCTTTCCATTGATGTTACTGATGTTCTTCGGCTACTGACTGCTACTGACTCACTGCTGGATCGTATCTGAGACCTAGCTTTTCAGCCCACTTTCGATCCGCCCTTCGACCCCACCTCGGGGACCTTATGCCATTGGCACGGGCCCCAGCTTATCCCAGCTATCAACTTGTTTCAACCTATATATTTGATTATATTTGTACTTATTTCTGTTCAATATTTTTCAATGGTGGATTATGGTTGATTCATCATTGATGGATGCTGTGTGGTGTCTTCCTTGACCGCTAGTCCGGGTAATGATTCAAGGATATTCAAGGAATTTAAACTCCTTTGCCAAGGATGATGGTAGATCCCAGCAGCGAGTGTGCCATGGCAGTGCCGATTGCCGACCAGGTGGAGTTTGTACCAGTCTAGCACCGACTGATTTTGGCAGTTTGACATTATTGGAATATGCTGATGCTTGTGCATAAGCATGGTCCTCACCTAGGGGCCTTGGGAAGATTTTAGAAGCAATCTTGAATCATATGGAAACCAAGTGCGTCTAGAGGCTTAACATGCTGCTTAAGTATATACTTGTAAAATGGCAAATGCGCAGAAATGGTGCTGCACTGACCTGATGCGGAGTGAAGTGATATTGAGGATAAGATACCGAGTTTTAGCATTTGTTAGTCTCTCAAGATGCTTCAAGCATGCCTCACTTAAAATGTTGATAGCGTTTTGATAGCAAGAGTTGCTTGAATGTTTGCATCGCAGCGGAAGGACTTACCAGCTGTTTCAATGAGCATTTTGGCGCTTGATCAGCGCCCAGTACTAAAGGCGGAGGCAGAGCGGGCCTAGTCGTTACGTTGTCTTGTAACATGTCGGTCATCCATGTGCATCCTTTTGCTGTGCGGAATTTTGCGCTACTGATGTCGTCGGCCGAAGTGTTGCAGGTCTACAGGGGGCAAGAGTGTGAAGCCCTGCCGGGCTTCAGCCCAATGTTGGAAGCTTACTATGTCGATCTATGTCGTTCTGACTCTAGAAGGCCCGCATGTCAAGGCAGAGAATCACGAGGCTGACGAGCCAAGAGTGCAATCGTTTGCAGCACGATTAAGTCTAAGGAAAACACAAGGTGAAACGAAACCTTCCAGCCTTGCATGGCCAGTGACGAATCATGCAAATACAATCAAATACAAACAGTTGTGAATCCACAGAGACAGTATGCCACAAATCAGAAAGCATCTGAGAATGACCTCCCGCCGCCCGCCCATGTGGGTTAGCAAAAACTGCTTGCCAAATTTGCCAAGGATTGGCGACTTTTGGCCTCCTGAAAATGTTTGTCTCAGTAGCATGGAAAGGCCACCCTTTTTGTCCGGAGAGATATGGCTTGTCAGACTTGCCATTAAGCTCATGCTCCATGGTTCTACGTCAAGATACGTCAAGCGTCGAGCTTGCGGCACAATCGTTTGCTGTGTTCGAGTCTGGCAGGGGCACCCAAAGACCAAGCGTAGTCTTGACCTCGTCAGCACCTGAAGATTGCGTCTGTGATTGGGTTTTGCTAATTTATCGTTTATCCGTCTTTGTCCATTCACACTTTGCTGTGTTCCTTTCCTCTCAGTTGGCTGTAGAAACTGTGATGGCTGAAATGCATCCAAATGTGACACCTGTGCTATTCGCTTGGCTATTCAAAGTGCCGGCTATCACCGGATCGTGCGGGTTTGCAAGACCATTTCATCCATTCAAGCTGGGCTTGCAGGTTGCCAATGGAAATACAGAGGCCAGACATCAAACCGCATCTACTCAGTGGGAATTGTGTTGTTATCCTTGCGGTTCGAATATGTTCGAATCTATGAGCTTCCCTGGAAGCCCTGGCCAAACTTATGATTTCTGAAGTTCCAGGTCAGATGAAGGTGACAAAGAAAATGTTGCGGAGAATGCAGAGGCTGCAGAGGAAGATATTCAAATCCTGTCTGCCTGTCCTGGCCTAAAACACCAACGATCGGATCAATTCCTGAAGTTGTGTCATCAAGTTCGTGCTTTTTGAGGTTACTTGGTACGTGCCGATGAGCAAAGCAGCCAACCTCAGCGTGACCAAGACTTTTCAGCACCTGAATGGATGAATGATGCGTGAGTTTCCCACACAAATACCACCAAATACCAGCACCATTCAAACAATTGCATTTCCAACTCTTTACGTGTTTTGCTTTTTGACGTGTTTAACCCGATTAAGGTTTGGAGTTTGATATCTACAATGGCAATGGTGAGTTCTTTGGTCGCATGGGCCGAGATCACAGCAGGCACGGCATGGCAGTCAGCATGACATGGCAGTCAGCATGGCATAGACAAGCATTGGCATCTTAAATATCTTAAATTACGCTGTAGGCCCTCAAAAAGGCTTGGTCAGCAAGCCAAAAATGATAAGATGACTTCCAAACTCACACAGCTCTGTTCATCTCTGTTCTTGAACATTCTTTATATATCATTATATATACTATAGTATACAAGACGTAGTACAACATAGTAATTATGACCATATGTGACCATTTTTAACCCACCCAGAAGGTCACAAACTTCATCCTCAATCTCGTTGCCAACAGAATTGTCGGCATCGGATGGCCTTGGTATTAAGCACATTTCGGCACTCTCCGCGCCAGGTCGTGCCGTTTCATGATGAGAGGTGGCAATTTTGGAGAGGCCACAGCCTTTGCCTGCGGTGTCAGCTTCAAAGAGACACTACAGTATGAGACAGTGACAATAAATGAAAATAGGGCGGGCGCATACATTCATCAGAGAGACATATCATATTAATCATACTATCATGTATTCATATATCAGTATCATCATGATTATTCTCAATGCACACAGCTGACAGGTCAGATACTTCGTTGATGGTGTCTTCGAAGATCATGCAGTGCTTTTCACTGATATGTGCCAGGAGCTGGATGGTATCAGATGTCTTAAAGGTAATGATTGATGATTTGTGATGATACGGTGATATGATGTGATACGTTTATATAATCGACATATATAGATATCCGTCTGTCTGTGTGTGCGAATGCCGTTCCAATATGTTCCAATCTTCTAGATGACTGAGTCTGAATGTCGTGAGACAGTTGAAGCGCAAGATTATCTTTTTTCTGCAGTTTTTGTGCAGGGTTTCCCACTTCCAATCGATTACTGAATTCCGGACCAGTTTTTGCATGTGTTTGCTGTCCGATACCTCAGGATACCTTGGCTGATGGCGAGCCCTTTGAAGTATCAGACCTGCCTTTTCCTGAAGTCAACTCCCCAGGAAATTGCAGCAGTTGAAATGATTCGAGTAGGGTGACACCGGGTGTGCAGATGTCAAGCGATTGTGGTTCCTTCGCAAGCTGCATCAAGCTGCAATTGGCCGGACACAATGAAGAAAAATCCCGTGACCCATATGTCAGTTCTTATAATTCCTTTTGCAATTACAGCCATAGATTTGGCGGTACTGAAATATCTGAAATGCCTGGTCCAGATTTGCTATGAGTAATCCTAGTGTCATACCACTTTTATACAAGCATCAGCATGATACTAGATTTAACAATCATGATATGAGCAGCACAAGCTAAGCTGTTTTCTATGGCTTCAGAAATTCAGAAAGCGTTTATTTAGTTGTGCTGTCAATTATCCTTCGTTATTTTACCCAGTTGTGTCCCAACGGGCAAGAAACATCAGTTGGCAGTGTTCACAACCAGCAGGAGCTGGATGAACCAGTTGGACTTGACACTTTTGCAGCAACTGGCCCAAAACTTGCTGCAAGACGCTTGTTGTTTTGCTCAACTCGATCCGCCAAGCATGCCTGAATCTGGGCAAGCAAAGGCGGACCAAAGCTTTGGTTTGCAAACAGTACTTGAAGGGTCTTTACGGTAATTGCCGCAATCACATGTCATGTCGCAAATAGCAATTGTCCAAGACACCAGAATAACTAGTGTGACAATAATGACTAATAACACATGGCATATTATTTGGTAGTATTGTTGTCAACATCCAACTTACTTTGGAATATTGATTGTCAGATATGTGCGGATGCCTGCTGTTGCAGCGTGAAATCTGAGAGCCAAGGAAGGCGACAAAGTGTTGCTCAAATCTTCCCAGGGCGAGATCTTTGAGGTTGAGCCAGAGGTACCGAATCCATCCGAATCCCATGATGCGTATATAATTGTGTGATATTGTGTGTGTGTGGCCAATCGTCCAATTTAAGGTTTCAATATGTTTCAATACAGCAAAATACGGCAACTGAGAATTTAATTCCATCATATGAATCATATTCCATCAAATGCACAGACTGAAACTATGTGAAACTGATCGTGCGGTGAAGGTGGCCTGCATGTCAACGCTTGTGAGAAATATGGTGGACGATAGTGGAACTGATGAAGAGATCCCGCTGCCAAATGTCCTGTCCTCGGTCTCTGGAAGTTCTGACTGTTGACCATCCCTCTTTGTTTTGCATTGGTGTTGGGTCCAGAGAGCAGGTTCAAACTTTGTTTTGTTCTATCTTTCAGTCAACCTGCTGGATGGGGAAAAAAAACGTTCTGAGGTCAAGACGGCGATCCTGAGCAAGGCTTGACAGAAGCAGAATTTTATCACAGATGCTTCTGCATAGTGCGTTCTGCACTTCGAAGGTAATTGACTACTGCAAGTACCACAAGGACTACTGAGTGACTACTGAGTGACTACTGACATCTACTGACCATTGCGAACCAAAACAGGTCGATAAGTCTTTTCACATCAACATCCATCCGCTGCTTCGCTATTTATTTGTTTTGGACAGGACAGTCCACCAGAGGAAATTCAGAAGCCTTTGAAGAGCACCAACTTGGTTGAGCAGCTCGATGAATTGGTACAGGACACGCCGTTGAAGGTTGACGATTCAAGTGCGGGTGTTGTTGGTGTTGTTGTTGTTGTTGTTGATCAATTATATCAGTTATGATTTCGATTTGCGCGCTAAATTCTGAATCTTATCTTGAGATGCCTTCGAGAGAATTGAGACGAACAGAGGGCACTGTGCTATCATCAGACTCACTGCTTACCGAATTAATTCCAAGGTGCGGTGTGTCGGAATGGGACAATGAATACGTTAACATCGAGCAAGAGGCATTCTGACGGCATTCTGTCCAGTCCGCACAAATATATACAATGGTCGAGTATGGTCGAGTTAAGTACAAGGTCTGAATGCAGAGGTTAAGCAGTTTCGAGTGTGAAATATGTGTAAATTAGATTAAATTAGTATAAATAGTTGCAATCCTGTTGGATCGTGTTGGCAGGTGCTCTTTGAACTCATTCTTGCAGCAAACTACTTGGACATCAAGAGCCTTCTGGACTTGACTTGTGCTAAGGCACTGGTAAGTCAAGTCTGAATGATCTGAATGAAAGTGTGTGTGTGTGTATGTACTACACATGTATACTTAGTGCGGGGCATTGAGTGCGGGACATGTTCCAGGAGTGCTTCAGAGTGATTTGTGATGATTTGTGCCTAGCTACTAGCTACTTAATTACTCAGTATCATCAGCATCATTGTGCTGACTTCCATTTCGGTCAAAATTATGACTCTACTGTGTTTTTGCAACTTTCGCTGTTTGTATTCTGTTTTCTGCATGTTGGAAGGTAGCCTCTATGATCAAGGGCAAGAATACTGAGGACTGCTTCTAATTGAGCCTGGGACATCCTGGGACATGGCAGGAATGTCGGATGGCTCTGGAAGTTTCACTGTGGCTGACGAGATTTGCTGACTCCACACCTGCCTCAGTGGCATTTTTGACGCTCGGTTGGTATATCCATCGGTCGCTTAACGATGCTTAACGCGCACAGGAAATTCGAAAGCAGTTCAACATTGTGAACGATTTCACTCCCGAGGAGGTGGGACTGGTAGGTTGCACCAGGCTGCAGGGTGCCAGATTGGGAATATTTGGGAATACTCTCTCTAAAGAATTCGAAAGATGTTTAAGGCAGACTCCTCAAGAGCTAACCTAGCAAATCTAGCTTTGTGTGCTGGTGTGAGATGGTGTGAGCCTTTGTTGTGCTAAAACTGAAAGGCGTAATTTGCTCATGTTCTGCAGCTTTTTGGGCAGGAGGCGCAGGTCAGGGAGGAAAATCGTACCGAGCTGAGCACGAAGCAATGTAGCAGTGGCTGGGCCATACCCAGCAACAAGACTGACACCAACACCACCAGCACTCCCCCACCACCACATTTGAGGCTGGTGTGAAGATGCTTGAGGGCTGCGCCGGTCAGGGAGCAGAAAGGACAGGTACGGTATACAGGCTACGGCGTGGAAACAAGATGAAATAAATACTCAATACTCATGCCATCTCATGCCAGGTACTGGTCCATTTCGGTGCAGGAAGGCCATAGCAAGGCAAAAGGGTCACCTGGGTCATTGCACATCTCACAAATGGATTGCAGGAGGCAAAAGCCCAGAAGCAATTTCAAATTCGCCTGAAACTGAGCTCAGCTATTTGGTGCTGGCCTATTAGGGGTATCAAGCGCAGCTAAGTCATTGTTTTCCTTTGCTTTCGCACATACAGACGCATGGGAGGTGCAATCAATTGCTGCAAAAAATTGACTTATGCGGGCTCCGATCTTCCGATTGATGCAAGTTTTGAGGCTGGTGTGAAGATGCGTGTTTGCAGCAGGATGCCGAACGGCTGCACGTTTTGATCTGTGGACCACTGACTACTGATACCATTGTACCAATGGAGGATGAAAAAGGTGCGTTGCCGTCCGCTCGCAATGTTGCAAAGAAGTGGTTCCATTGTCAAATCTAGAGTGATCATCACTGATTTGGATTGATTTAGCGCAAAATTACCTTGCACAATCCTTGCACGATATTGAAGATCGCGGATTCATCCCTCCACAGTGATGGAACAGCAGCCGCATACACGCACTATCACTTGCTGAGGCAGCTGGCTGCATTCGCTTGCGGGTCCATGGGACACAAGCTGTTGATGCAGGTGGGGAGCCGGGGAGCCGCTCGTCACCTTAAGCAATAGATTCAATAGAAAAGCAAGATCTAATAAGATCTATATGATTCTAGGTATATCAAGATGACATAATTGCAGTATAGATAGAGGTGCATATGGCCGCTGATACCTATACCATCCGATACCCGTTGATTTTGCATGTTCCATCATTTTCCTGTCTCAAATAAATGATAAGGTTTTATTGCGTTGGCCCACATTCTACTGGTACCAAAAAAATAGCATGTTGGATGCAATTTCTTGCTGCAGGCAGCTGCTACCTCCATTTGCAGTGTCATTTGCAGACAATATTGAACTTCTGAACAGGCTTGATCCTGACCATGTTGTTCTGTGCCTATGAGCTGCGTAGCTTGGGAGCATAGTCACGTGCGTGTGGCGCAAATTGCCACAATCCTGCGCAGGACTCTGTAGATCTCTTTGGAGCTGTTGCTCATGAAGTCAAAATGATGCATAATGCAATGAAGGTTTGATCATGTTCATTGATCGAAAGTAGCACTTCCCAAAAACATCTTGAAAAGAACGCATCCTGGTGTCAATTGTCAAGGAAAGTGGTTCTGGGATGTGCTGGGGCGTACCTTTCAAACATCAGTAAAGATCCTTTGTTGCCCTGGTCAAAGCGGCCACCTGGCGGGCATCAGGTGAACCCAGATAACTGTGATAGCTATAGCTTTCCGCCCGGCGAAAAGAGATGAGCGATTCCGATGGACGGGTTGGACGTATGAAAATCTTGAAACACACAGGATACAACCAACATCAAGAGTCAAGAGACATGTAGAGGCTTGATTTGTCGCACAGCGGCATTTTCGCAATGTTTCCCATCTTATTTCATGCAGAGCGCTTTACGAGTTTGTCGCGTGCTGTATTCCTGCAGCAATTGGTGTGTTGAATAATCGGATATATATAATCGGACTCAGTGGAAAATGCAGTTGGAAGCGATGCTTCCACCTATTTTCTTGGCCAAATTTTGCGACTGTGCATATGGGCCTCTCCGAGCAATAGCAACTGGTCATGCTGCAACAGGTCAGTCTTGCAGATGTCATGTCAGCGCCGGTCCTGCGAAATGAATGGCCCAAGCCCGAGCCCCGCTACCGAACAGAGCCCAGGATGGACTTCCACAAAACCTGGCTGCCATGGCTGCTTGCTCTTCATGTCCTTGATGTCGCTGTCAGATGTGTGACTGCTTTGCAAATTCACGATGTGCATGAAGCTCCTCCGTGTTCTAGACATCCTGCTGGAAAGCATTTGATACAACTCCCAGAGATCCAGAGGCAGTTCCTGCTCATTGTGCCACATGAGTATACTGACGTGCGATCTTCAGGCATTCCTTTGGTTCTCGCCTTTCATGGCTTTGGAGACTCGCCCTGGTATTCGAATTTGCTCTTTGATTTTTCGCAGCACATTGACAGATATGGTTGGCTGGGCATCCTGCCCTTTGGCCTCAATGAAACCATGAACAACGGTTTGGATGGAGTTGGTGCTTGTTGCCCATCCGATTGTCAAGGGGAATGCTGCATGAACACCCCGTCGTTGCGACGAAAAGGTCCAACTGCTTGTGGCTGGAGAGACAACAAGAAGGATGTGCAATTTGTTGAAGCAATGATCAAGTGGACAACTGAGAACTCTTGTGTTGATCCTGAAAAGGTCTTTGCTATGGGATTCAGCATGGGGGGCATTTTTGTAAACTACTTGGCGTGCCATTCAAGCCACTTGATTCGTGGTTTTGCCCCTGTCTCTGGGAATCCGGAGTTCAAAGACAATGGCTGTAGCATTTCACGGCCAATCTCCTATGTGAGCACATGCGGCACTGCCGACGATGTAGCATACTGCCAATATCTCGTTGGGCAGACCGCAGAACTCTTGACAACAAAGAATAATTGTTCTGGAGCTGGCCCCAATGGTGCAGCCATGACATATGCTAGATCTGCGACCACTTCCTGCAAAATTTGGGACTGTCCACAGAAGAATTTTATGGAGGTTTGCATGGTGGAAGGTCTTGCTCACGATGTCAGTGGTCATTTGCGTCCTGACAATACCAGTTACCTTCGTCCAGGAAGTGACCTAGATGCTGCAGAGTATGCCTTTCAGAAATTCACACTGCTGGTGGATGGCAGCATGCTGTTCTGGGGTCAGCCAACTGCGGAAGAACTTCGTTACAAGAAGTCAATGTGGCCCTTTCCACATCACGAAGACCATCCTTACATTCGCAATGGTTCGAATCATCCGAACACACTTTGAGATTGTGGAGCTATGGTGCTGGTGGAGCCCGTATCACCAGCCCAAACAAATGCTCCGCTGCTACATTCTCTCACCAGATGACCTTTGGCTTGTCATTTCATGTCTCAGAAAAATACAGGCAGCTGTCATGATTTTCTGTGATATTTCTGCGATACCACTTAGACTTAGAAATCGATTGGCGGGAAGTTGAATAATATATTATATTATACTAGTATTATATAATCATGTCATATCACGTCAGTCGAATCATTCTTGCGTTTGCCGCACTTTCGGGTACTTCCAATAAGCTGACAGTATACAACCCCTTCTGTGCCACTGCGACTGTGCTCCCTTGCAACAAGCGGCAAAAGTTGACCAGAATCAGGAATTGCTTGCAATATCTTGCCTCATAAGCCAGTGCCATTTGGGGCTGGCCAAGACACGTAATCTCTTCTCAATAGCGGTGGCAGTGCGGCATTACCAGGGGAGGATTTTTAATACTAGGCTATCATTATACCTTGTCCCAGGGCCAATTGTCCCACATGTTTATGCCCGTTTGCTTCTGAGTAAAGAAAAAAATCCTCAACAAATCAGATTCCTACCGTATATCCGTATAAACAAGCATGATCAAACATTGGAGCTTGTGCTGCACCTTGACCTTACAGATTTAGCCCCAAGCATCAAGTTTCTTCGCGTTGTTTGGCATTGCTTATGGCTCTAGATTTTCTAGATTGTTCTTATTGTTTAGTGGTTCTTCTTTTTGCAATCTTACGGGTACTGTATATACTTGTAGCATGTTGAAGCAAGTGTCCAGCTGAAAAACAGGAGCAGCCGCTCAGTAGTTGCAACCTTGCCTTGTTGATTCATGCTAAGTCACAGTGGTGGCCATTTTCGATGAAAGAAAGGACGAGATGATTCCGTGGTTGTGTTGAGCAATGTTGAGCAATTTTGTCATGTTTTTGGCTCAAGGGTCGATAACGAACCTGAAGTATGCGTTTTGCCTCGAAACCCCATGCGGTTGTTTCTTCTTCAAGCAGCCTTGGTATCCGCATTGCAGGTACATGATGCACATGAAGTCGCCCAATGTTCTTCACATCCTCCAGGAAAGCACTTGATTCAACTGCCAGAGATCCAACGACAGTTTCTCCTGGTCGTGCCGGAGGAGTATGCAGGCTCAAAAACATCAGGTGTACCAGGTGTACCTCTAGTGCTGGCTTTTCACGGATTTTCGGACTCACCATGGTATCTCGATTTGTTCATGGACTTTTCCAAGCATATCAGCCGCTATGGTTGGCTTGGTGTTCTCCCCTTCGGCCTGAATCAGAGCAAGACAAATGGTCTTGACGGAGTTGATGCTTGCTGCCCACAGGAATGCTTAGGGGAGTGCTGCAGGAATACTCCCAAACTTCGTCAAAAGGATGACACCGCATGTGGCTGGAAGGACAATGAGATGGATATGAGATTTGTCGAGGCTATATTACGGTGGACAACTCAAAACTCTTGCGCTGATCCCTACAAGGTTTTTGCCACCGGATTCAGCAATGGAGCCGTTTTTGTCAACTACTTGGCATGCCATGCCACCCACCTTATTCGTGGCTTTGCCCCAGTTTCTGGAGACACATCACAGGACCATTGTGAGATTTCCCGACCAATTTCATATGTCAGCATGTGCGGCAGCAGTGATGATGAAGCATTTTGCCAATATTTTGTAGAAGCCACCGGAACTCGTTTGAGTTTGCTCAATCATTGCACTGGTGCTGGTCCAGATGGGGCAGCCATTATGACCAAAAAGTCTGCTACGACATCGTGTCGTTCATGGGATAGTTGTCCACAGGGAAATTTTGTGGAGATCTGTGAAACGCAGGGGCTCGCTCATGATGTTAGCGGTCACTTGTGCCCTGACAACACCAGTTACATTAGACCTGGTAGTGATTTGGACTTTGCAGAATACATTTTTCAAAGATTTTCGTTGCTGGTGAACGGCACTATGCTGTTCTGGGGAGAGCCCACTCATGAGCAGCTGCACTACGAGGAGTCAAAGTGGCCACCCTCACATCATGAAGATCATCCATATATTCGCAACGGCTCGATCAAGCTACTTTGAATCAACCAGGTTTGCGTCATAAGTCTGTGTTATGTGTAAAAAGATGGGCGCGCACAGGCTTGTGGCCGACCCTGCATGAACACAGTTTGTCCCCAGTGTGGTCTGGAATTTTGGACAGCACACCTTTCTACTCTTTGTCAAAAAGTACAATAGTATGACAACATGTCCTACATCGAGATGCTTGACGATTCCCTTGCTTTGCCCGCTGTGTTTTGCTCAACAGTGTCCTTCAGCCACAACAGCTTGAACTCGATTGAAATTGAGATTCAATTTGCAACTTTGCAACACCACATTGCATGCAATGATCCGAAAAATGCACAGACTATCTACTGTAAGCAAGGTAAATGCAATAAACTCTGACACTAGCTCGGACTGCAGCCAGACGAAGTCCGAAGTCCCCTTGCCAAGCTGCCAAGCATGAGCTTATGCGGCAGCTGCAGCTGACCATCCTTCACTTATTTTGTCTGGCTTTTGCTGGGAATGAAGATGAATGAAGCAGGTGAAGAGACGGCAAGGTGTATTGAACCTAGGAAACAAGAAGACTACTTAGTATCCTTGAAGCTAACAGTCTTGCCAGCAATGAAGACCCACACTTGGCACACAAAGAATCAAGACACAGATCTCTTTGCTCTATGATGCTCTCTGTTTGTATCCAGCTTAGCTTTGATTTTAGCCTCAAGACAAATTGTGTGTCTGCCGATCACTATTACACTATTCTAGTTGTGAAAGCCTGAAGATCCATCGCGGAATTCACTTGATATTCGAGTCTGAGTCATTGGAGAGCTGCAGGGGCTTCCCTACTTCACCTCCAAGACCAAACATGTTCTTGATTGGCAACAGTTGTTGGATCTGGCGGCGGAGATCAAAGCCGCCAGGCATTCCTGTGGCAGTCTGTGGCAGTATTTGCAGATTCATGCAAGACATTGGAAGACGCATTATACATCATTATACTGTGTATATATATATACACATAACATTACGTAACTACAATATAGCCATTCAACACAACATGTTTTACCATGTTATTCCACACGCTGCAAGTTGCAGGTTTTTGGTTGCTGTACCATCAATGGCAATGGGCACTGTATCGCTTTGCACAGTGTTGCAGGATGTGCCGTTACGCCCCACGGTGAAACATGAGAGGTTTCAAGTCCCATTAGAAGTGCATTATTGTGCATTTACATGCATTTACGGTAATTTAGTCAGTGTACCAAGCGAATGGATTGGGGAATGTTTCTGGTCACGGCTTCCGGACTGTGGGTTGTGGGTGGCAGGCTTCAGCCCGGAACTGTGAGCTTCAACGCAATTGCTGCTGGATACGGGCGATTTTCTCAATGGCATAGGTCTTTGGAAGCCGCTGGACAGCTGGAGATTTCCAGATCAGATGGAATGCTAAGGAGCGGTTCAGACATGTTCAGAATTGTTCAGACATGTTCAGACAGACACCGTTATCAGACATACCAAGACATACCAAGACATACCAAGACATACCAAGACATACCAAGACATACCAAGACCATCCATGACCTACCAAGGTCCTTACCTTTTTGAAGGTGGAAGGTCTCGAGGTTGATGGAGCTTCTTTTGGAGCCGTCATCGGAGCCTCGCAGAAAGGGTGTCTCGGTAGGTGCTATACAGAATCGAACATGAGAAACAGCCGGAGAGAGATGGACAGACATGGACAGACTAGAAATGACTAGAACACAACGCATGAATGATACTCATTAGATGCGAGTTTCAAGGATTATGTGGGATTGGTGTGTTTTTTGGGAGGCGGATTTGACATTGGCTAATACATGCTAATACTATTCCGTTGAAAGGCATTTGTAGATTTGTAGGAAGTTTCTCCGCTACTTGCAAGGCAGATGCCTGGCGCTCACTGGCCATTAGCTTCTCTCCTTCTTTGCAGCGGCAGGCATCGGGACGGGATACCATAAGGAGGTCGGTGGATTGCTTCATTCGGTCCCACTATGTCTAAGATATACAATGTTAACCGAAACAAGGCAAATCACACATTGCACGTGCAGATGGGCCATTCTCTCCTACTCTCATCTAATACCATTTGGGAGCCGATCGTAAATACAAGTCAAAGAATTATGAAAGGGCACATAACATTTATATATATATATGAGCAACCCTAAAAACCCCGGCAATACTAAATATGTATTCGACGGACATTGGTTTATGGAAATTGATGGAAATTGTTAAAAACACGAGGTAAGCGATGGGACCTTCCCAAATTAGCGATACCCCTTTTCAAG
>Ga0126342_10006225_pt1 | contig 21107 bp, 20 predicted proteins | sample Cyp1metagenome_FD_92528 | JGI IMG/M metagenome (GOLD analysis project Ga0126342, IMG submission 92528) | Coral microbial communities from Lord Howe Island, Old Settlement Bay, Australia - Cyphastrea 1 metagenome | ecosystem: Host-associated > Invertebrates > Cnidaria > Coral ...
AGTGTGAAGTTTGAAGTTTGGAGTGCGAAGAGTGCAGTGTGCAGTGTGAGGTGTGGAGTGTCGAGGGAAGGACACGGTCGGGACAGGTTGTCTTTGAACTATAAGTCATTTATGTTTGGGAAACTTCCGCCGCCGGCTTGCCCGGGTCTATGTTAAATTATCAGAGAGTACCCTATGAGACAAACCCAGATCTCTGTGTCATCACTTTCGCGGACGACTGTGCCGAGTACCGCAGGCTTTCAGTGATGCTGGCGCTGCTCAGCACCGAACTGGCGCGAAGTACGCGGCTTTGCACTTTCAAGGAACATGTCTTGATGAAGGTCAGGGCCTGGGCAGTTCCAAAAACGTTGAAGTTTTGGGGTTAAAAAGTGGAAAACCCTTTCGGCCGGCAAAAATCATCCACAAGTCATCATCCATTTTTTGGTGGGTGGTATTTTCACCATCCCCAAATGGAATTTTTTTTGGCATTGGGTTGCCCACATTGTACTACCCAATTAATCTGTCTAACTACTGTTGAAGGATTGTTCCAAAGATTTTTGACGCCCCTTATCCAAGTTGGTGTTTAGCTTGCAATTGGTTCAGCCCTATTTTCCAGTCGTATGCCCAGGAATTGGGATATACGAAGCAGGGTCACGATTTGGTTGCGAATAGGGATGTTCACTGAACTGGTTCATTTTGATCTCAATTGTTGTTTTTCTGATGTTATATGATAAACCCAATGTCAACTCCAACTTGTTAAGCCCCCAAATGGATCCAAATGACAGAACCACATATATGGGGTTTCTCGGGTTGCCATACTTTCATTGGTACGATTTAATCACTGGACATCCTGGCAGAGTCGCGGTGTGAGGTGTTGGTGGTCTATTTCACCTTGATGAGCCTACCATATGCGCTGCTCCTGTGTTGGACGCTGCTGCCTGGAATGCTGTTCCTGTGGGTTTTCCTCCCTGGCATGATTGTGTGTCTCAGCATCTCGCCCTACCTGCTGAGGCCTGACCTGGTAGGGGTGTCCAAAAAAAAGTGATTCCCAAATCCCAAAGAGCAGATTTCTATAATTTTCCGATAATTTAGTATATAAACAACATTAAACCACCCATATTTTGGCTTATTCACCCATTTAAAATAAAATTGGGGATGGTTTACTATTGCTTTACTCACATACCTGTCAATGACAACTTTTGGGTACCGTGCATTTTGAGCTAGTTTTGAAGTCTTTTTTCAAACAGGGAATCCCAGGCAGAGTCAAACCACTTCGACAAGAACAGATTTCTCTCATCAGGCAGCCAGACATGGAGCAGTTCTACGACTCAGAGGAGGCGGGAGTGGCTTTTTGCGCGAGGATTGTTTGACGAGAGATGTGGGGCCCTAGTCGGTCAAAATTTTATTGACCCTAAGGGAATCACGGATCAATATAGGATGTGTTTGGTATTGGAACCATCCTGTTTTTGCAGTAAACGACAAGTGATGGTTTACTGCAGGAACAAAGCGAAAGGGTAGGCGAAGTGATTTCCTTCATCAGGTGGCCCCGGGCAAGACTACAGTGCGCGAGACCATCAGTTTGGTTGATATTGGCAGAATTCGATTTGAATAAAATCTGCAACATGTACAGCACTCTGCTGCATAATCAACAGTCCGAAAAAAAAAGTCAGCCTGGATTCGCCATGGGTTTAACTTGGCCGCTTCCAAGTGGATCCAAATGCGGTACCCCGTCCAAGTGGTGATTTTCGTTGACTTTTGGGGGAAACGATGAAAATCCACTGGATTTGACGCCAGGAATGGGATTGCGTTGAGGTGGACTTGCGCGGCACAGCCTTGGAGCGGCCCTTCCATCTGGCAGGTTTCCGCGGGTCCTGTCTTTTTTTTTAACGTAACATATTTTAGGTTTTTTTCACTGAATATGGGAAGATCAACAATCAACTTTGGGAGAGTTGGGTGGATATAGAACTAGATGAGTGAGTTGCTTGACATACGAGTTGGGCGATATCTGTCAGATGGGGTTTATGAACCAACACACATGGCCTCTCGAGGGCCCTTTTTCGGAGGGATTCTTGGAATCGAATAGATAGCTTCGGGCTTTCGCAACGATCCAGGTTGATGATTCTGTTCTATATTACACATATGAGCCATGAAAGATACTAGCTGAACATTTGGGGGTTGTACGACCAAATTTATTGGGGACACGCCATAGAAACACCAGCCGAAAGATCATCATTCGTGACCGGTAGCCAAGATAGATGTATGTTCAAGCATGATCAACGTAGCTCCGTCCAATGGAACACCAGCGATGACCAAATTTTTGTAGCTACTGTAAGGGTGATTTTTCAAGCCACCTCGCCTGTTTCCAGGTTACCTTTGGTGGATTTTGCCTCTGCTGGATGTGAGTTGCCTCATTTCTCCAGGCATTTTGACGAGATGGTGGGGCACTGAGACTTGGTGAAGAATGTCCTCATGAAATCCAGGGGCATCCAAGAATCGAGGTCATTTGGGTTCCAGGTGTATATCCCCAGGTGAGCTCAAGGTGAGGGCTGGGAGTCATCCAATTTTTCCGGCCCTTTTTTCAGAACACGTTTGCCGGAGGCCATGTTTTTTGTCCCAGGAGTCTGGCTACTGGATTTCTGGATTTATGGCTTTTGATCGCGGCGACCTCTGGGCATATTTCAGCGACACTTGGGTCAAATGCTGAGATTTGCTGGAGTGAGTGGTTGACAACATCTAATTCTGGGATTGCTCAGGCAGTTCAAGGCTGTTGGATGTCAGTGGCTCCACTATTGCATTTGGGTAGTGCTCAAACATGTGGTATAACTGGACCCAAGAATTGGCCATCCGCTTTCTGGGGTCAGGAATTGCGAGCCAATTGTATTTTCGTAATGAACCACCTACGAAATTTTGGTATCGCTCAAGATGACTGGGGATGATTTCACATTGAAATCAATCAAGTTTGTGGCTCGATCAGTACCCATTCTTTTGCTATACCAAACTATTTGGGGCCGATTGTCAAGGGACATTCCCGCTGCTCAGGGAGTGTTCAGCTATTGTGGTGTGAGCTATGTTCAATGGCTCCTTTGAGGGCAACTGCATCAACCTTGCTGTCGTACCCTGCAACTTTTAAAGCGAGTGAGTGGTGGCCGATTAAGCAGATTGGCTGCTGCCATGTCTGACAGAAGCGGCTGTGCAAAGTTGCAGCAGCGATAAATTACGATGGGAAGGGTCTGGTCCAAAGCCGGAAACGCGACCTGCCCCAAATCAGCCTCGCTTCAGGGGGCAGAGAAAGGAAAATGAGCTCCTCTGGAGAAACCCATAAAGTCTTGTGTTTTCCTGTTTATGGGTACCTGCAAAAGAAAAGGGGAAACCATAGGACGGCCCATTTTTGGAGACGACTGAACATGGGTCCCAAGAAAAATCAGATAAATCACCGACCATGCCCCAGCTAGAAAATATGCAGTTGATGGAATCTCGGATCCGGGTAAAATTCCTGGGTCATATCTTTTTGGTGCCTTGACTCCCAAACTGCGTTGCAAAAAAATCCCAGTTTGTACATGGTGATCTTGGCATTCCATCGCTTCAACATCCCCAAAAAACCGTTGCTCGGATCCCAAGATTCCATTCCTAAAAAAACCCATAATATAAAACACATCCTTAAACTTGAATGCAAGTTTCCGCCAAATGCCAGGAAACATCAGGAAACCATGTCAGGTTAGATTACCATAGATTACCATACTATTTCTTAGATTCAATCCCCAAAGTCGAAGTGGGTAACCAGGGACCAGATCCTCCCAATATTTTAACATTAACTCATCACAAAGGGATCCATTTTTTTCAATCATAAAAATTGTCCGTTTTGCGATCCACATTTTTTGAATAATCTCTATTGTAGTAGTTATGTTCGCCATTCTTCTTTCTCTGCATTGGCCTTAATGTGCCATTTTCCCAATTTCTTCAACTCAAATCCAGTGACATAGTTTTGATCCAACAGTTTCTCTCAGATCAACTCCAATCCCAGATTTGCAGAATTGACTGATAAAATTTGCAGGACCCCCCTATCTTGAGGACAATCAACAATGATCCCATCTTCTCATACGAAATATCAGCCATTACAGCCAGATGAAGAAGAAGAAGAGGAGTTTTAAGAGAAGACATTCACATCAAATGGTGAAACCATGGGTTTTTTCACATCAAATGGTGAAACCACGTGGTTTTTTTTAACCGTTTTTTTCACCCTAAGCGGCCTCGGTGATCGCTTACGCCACTGGAGGCTGATCGCTTCCTACAGCTGGCACTGCATCGCACGCTGCGCTTGGAGGTGGATTTTTGTTGCTTTAGGGTTGATTGTGGTGGTGGATATCCTGTCTGCATATATATATATATATATACCATGGAAAATGGCCCATTTATAGTGGATTACCTATTAAACATGGTGATTTTCCATGGCTATGTTAAATAACCAGAGGGTTATATATATATATATGGGTATGGATCAATACCTATTAATACCATTTTTAGGGGGATGAACATCCATTTACCAGCTATTTTGATGTGAACTACAGGGGTACAAGGTTTTGACACACTGCCATATATATATATATGTGTATATATATGTATATATATATATATGTATGTATATATATATGTACATATATATATATGTATATACCCTCTGGTTATTTAACATAGCCATGGAAAATCACCATTTTTAATAGGTAAATCCACTATAAATGGGCCATTTTCCATGGTATATATATATATCTATATACCCTCTGGTTATGACTAACAGTTTGCCATGGAAAATCCACCATGCGATTAAGAACGGTAAACCAGCTATAAATAAATGGGCCATCTATACCATGGCTATGTTAGTCATAACCAGAGGGTATATATATGTACTATACGTATGTGATGTGATGTAATGTAATGTATAAATGTATTAATGTATTATTGTATGAACATATTATATAATGTAATGTAACGTATTGTAGTGTAGTGTAATGTAATGTATGCATGCATGCATGTATTTGTATGTATCTGTATGTGTATGTATGTATCTGTATGTGTATGTATGTGTATGTATGTGTATGTATGTGTATGTCGTGTATGTATGGGTATGTATGTGTGTGTATGTATGTATACATATACATACACATTCAAACATGAATATACATATATCCATTGTTGGATGGATTTATATTCAATTTCATGTGGATCAAATTGATCATGACCGAACCTGTCGCGACGCAAGAGATAACCCAAGAAATGGGGAAAGATGACGTTCCTACTGAAGCCTATTGGTATTATATGGTGACCATGTTTGGCTTCGCAACAGTTCAGGTGGGCAGATCCTGAAAGGGTCCTACTATGCATCACTATCATGGAGGAAACTGCTGGAATCTTCCCCTTGTTGGACTCTAGCAATCCCTAGCGCGCCCACAGGAGAAGCTCAAGAGAAGTTCAGCAAGCACGGGGGGCCCAGGGGCGCAGCAGGACTTTTTTGGGTACAGTAAATCCGAATATCCCTTGATAGATGCAGGTTTTTTAATGTTTTTTGTTTCTCCATCCAGGTATCAAGGCTTATGTGAAACTTGTTTGCTTACATCAGATCATCAGATCTGAGATATTTCAGTTCTGGATCGTGGGTACCTTGGGATGGGAACAGGTGGCCTCGGCGCTCTCTTCCTGCAGCCGTTTGGTTCAGGATGATTCCGATGAGATAGCGAGCGAGCGCATGCCATGCCATTGGGGAGACCTGGACTTTTCAATTCTCAGCAAGTTTCGACTTTTCCCCAGATCCTCCATTCTTTCTGGTCGCCAGTAAAACACATCTGTCATTTCCAGGCGATTTCCCGTTTCCTGTTGGTTGTACACCTGCTAACCCCGCTGGTTTCGCGGCCCCAGGAGATTGAAAAAGTATGTGAACGAAAAAGGCTTTGGCTTCATCACTCCTGACGACGGTCGCTTGGATTCGGACCCATTCGGACCCAGTGTTCAGTTTGGGTGGCACGGGAGGTGGTTGAAAGTTCTTGTTTTTTGTTTGAGGGGGTTGGTACATGTCTGATCTTTTTGGGATTTTGACCATTGGAGGCATCATCTCCGTCTAATCTACCTTTTTTATTCAGGTGGTCAAAATTGTTGACCACCTGAAAAAAAAAGGCAGATTAGACGGAGATGATGCCTCCAATGGGCCAACAATGATGTTGAACAAACTTTGACAGATTTAAGAGCCCCTGAAACATTGAACAGTTGCAGTGTGAAATGTGAAACGTTGGCACTTCGAATTCCATCCTGGAATTCTCCATCTCCTTTTTGTGACGAGTCTTCCAGCACCTTTCTGTGTCAACCCAAGTTGCACTTGGGAGTTGCCATGTCCAGGCGGGAAGGATATCTTTGCGCATACCCAGCAATTCACTGGGGATGGAGATAGCCTACGCGGAGGGGAGCGAGTCATTTTTGCCGCATGGCTTGGCGACCTGGGTATCCAGGGTTGGGAAAAGCTGGGGATCCCTGGTCCTTTTCTGGGGTACAATGATGCAACATGATGCAACTCTGTTCCCCAAAGGTACTCCTCAAAGAAATCAGACCTTAAGGGGGTGTTATATACCCCCACTGGCCCTCACCCCCAGAGTCCGCCACCATATGTTGCGCTACCAAAGTGCTGCCCGGTGATCCCAAGATCTCAGCAAACTGGCCCCATGGGCCCCATGGACTTCAAGATATATTCAGGAATAGTAATGCCATGTAATGCCCAAAGTTTGCGGGTGTGGCAAATTCAGAAGCAGCTTTCATTTCCTGCGAAGATCGAAAAAGGCTTTTCTTGGCCTGGCCTTGCCCAAGGAGAGTGAGTGGGATGAAGCGAAGCAAAAGAATCGCGCAACCACCTGGAGTTTGGATGCCACTGCCGCGACCATCTTGAAAAGTGGGACGGTCAAGGTGTATTTCCCCGACAAGGCACTGGCCTGGTCCGGTGTTGGAAGAGTTGGGAGCTGTTCACAGCGGACCGTGGATCTTGAGTGTCACCGCTCAAGTCTTCGGCTAATCGATGGCTCACCCAAGCAAGAAATCACTTCCAAAATGGCAAAGAGGACACCCAAGACTTTAGAGGATCCAACCTCAACCAGTGATTTCAGGGCATTGATGGCTTAGGTCTGTCAACTCAACCAGTGGGAGTATCTGCCTTTGTTGCTTGAAATCCCAGTCTAGGTTTTTTTTCCCGAACAAGTTGCAGTTTTGCAGCTACGCAGAGCACCATCAATCTGTCTTCCTAAAATTTCTATATGTGTTTTGTTTCTTCAAAGTTCAAATCGGCATCTTTATACTGGCAAAATGCGTATGTCTCAAAGTTCTCGACGCCCCAGTCATGCCAAATTTATCCAAATTTAATTTATCCATAATTTTGAGTACGATTCTTGGTCCAGTCATAGCCACATCATAGCATTTTTCCATCCTTCCATCCGCAGCCTCTTTGGCGGTGTTTACCACACATTTCGCAGACTTTCATGGGATGACTGGTATGATGATCCCCATTGACATGGGTTACCCTCTGGTAATTTAACATAGCTATTGAAAATGGCCATTTATAGTGGATTTTCCCATTAAAAATGGTGATTTTCCATAGTTATGTTAGTTTACCAAAGGGTATTTTGGGGGTCCACCACTTTCGCCACACCAGGGCTTTGGCTTCATCGCTCCAGATGAGGGCGGAGATGACATCTTTGCTCACTCGCGGCAGTTCATCGGGGACAACGCGGATCTCTGCAAGGACGAGAAATTTGTGGCTGGAAGTAGTTGAGAACCATAACTGGTTGGTGGTTTGGAACATGAATTTTATGACTTTCCATTCAGTTGGGAAGAATAATCCCAAGTGACCAATATTTTTTTGAGAGGGGTTCAAAGCACCAACCAGATAAATCATGATAACTTATCGATAACTGTGATGACACTGACAACACAAGAATGATACTCATGATGATGGCTGGAAGTAATGAACCTGGCGCTTCTAAATATCACTAGAATGACGCTCATATCTATAGGTGTATATAATGTATGTATATATATATACACACGTACACATATATATATATATAATGATCATGCAAAATAATGATGATATATCTTCTATATCACTACAATGACTTACTGGTGCTAAACATGATTAAACGCAGGGAATGGGGGGAATGGGATGATTGTGAAAATAGTTGTGAACTGGGTCATTTCCCCATTCCTTACTCAGCACCAGGAAGATGTCGCTCATACAATATATAAATGTTCATGCTAAGAACGGTCAACAGTACTAGCAATAATCACGGTATATAATAATCATGGTATATAATAGTGAACATTATTGTAGTATGTATCAAGATTATTATATTGTTATTGTAGTATAGCACACACACATATTATATGTGTATATACATATCTATGTACCACTATTACATAGTATATTGTTCATGAAAATTTAGATTGTATGGAGTTTCCCATGAACTACGGGGTCCTGTAAAATTTCCCTTAGACCAATCCATTGCTTGTTGTATACCATTGATGATAACATAAGTGTAGAATCTTATAGTCTTATACATTATTGTTTGTATGATGGCATGTTATACTATTATATACTATTATGATATACTATTATTATATATTATACTATTATTATACTATTATTATACTATCATTATACTATCATTATACTATCATTATACTATCATTATACTATTATATTACTATTATTATACTATATCTATACTATAGTATTCTAATAACATATATACATATTTATACAGTATATTAATATATAGTATTCTAGAACAATAATATACATGATTATATAGTGATCGTTTTGCTCCTCGTGCAGGAGGGAGATCGCGTGAAGTTTGATGCCGCCTGGGATGAGCAGCGAGCCAAGATGAAGGACGGCGGAGTTCGAGGAAGTGGGGAACTCATCAGAATGGGGATATCGCATATATTCAACATGGGGATGTATGTATATATATATATACAGGATATTATTAATATATATATAGGATATAATTAATATATATATATAGGATATAATATATATATATATGGGATATTATATATATGGGATATTATATATATATATTGTGTATATACATACTTATATTATATTATATTATATTATATTATATTATATTATATATGTGGTATAGATATGCAACAGGAACGACACATTTTGTCATTTGGTCAGTAAATCAACCATGTTTATGTGAAAGATTAGAAATTTGATGGTTCAAGGCAAAATCCATGGCATTTTTTGTGTGTCGATGGTCCATGAGTGCTCTATAGTTGAAGCATCATCTTCTGCAATGTTTCGAATTCAAAGCCCCTCCACGGCACTGTGGGGCCCTGGGGCACGCGGCTCTTGCTCCAGGCGGCGGTTTGGCGGATGGACAGCGATGGTATGCCAGGGGCTGTGGGGGCCGTGGGTGCCTTGAACTTTGCGTGCCAACCGGGCCTGGCACAAGGTGCCAGGGGTGTCTGGGATGATGGGGATTTGGATGGATTTGGGGCTAAAACTCTAGAGATTTAGTGGTTTCATGTCAGGGTTTATGATGAAAGGGACAGAGGGGCACCATGCCAGGTTGCTATGGTCCGATGGCTACCAACTTGGGCTGTGACCCCCGATTCTCGCCCTATGGCTGTAGCGGCTGCATGGGTTGTGGCTGTGGCATGCCGGGTATGGGCTGCACCCCTGGCATGACTCCAGGCGGGATTCGCGCAGGGAATTCCTACAGCTGCGAAACGTTGTGCGAGTTAGAGAGATTGATTGATACTTCAGCCTCCATCCGGGTTGGTAATGGTTGGTAAGCACGACAACTTTGACTGGTTGGGTCCCAGTGGCTGCGAACCTTTGCAAGGTGGGGCATGCGGCTGCGCAGGCTACATGGGGTGTCTGCTGCCAAACATATTGGAGCTCCTATTGTATCTACTTTCTGCAGTCGAGAGGTTGAGAGGGGCTCCTTTGTAAACATTCCAACCGAGTGTCTATTCTGTTCACCTTTTCCCAACATGGCTTACCCTCTGGTGAACTAACATAGCAATGGAAAATCACCATTCTTAATGGGAAAATCCACTATAAATAGCCATTTTCCATTGCTATGTTAGTTCACCAGAGGGTAAACCATATATGGCTCATAGTAAAAAAACACATGGTTTCTGGCAACACTTCAGGCGCCGCACAGCTGCCTCCTGGTTGGGAACAGGCGCATTTTTGGTGAAATTCTTCTGGAGATCTCAGGTGAAACGATGTAAATTGATGGCAACGAGGTAAACCTAATTTGAAAAACACACCTCATTTTTTGTCAGTTGTTTTTACCGAATTCGTACAGTAACTATTATATACACAATTTGTGGTTTCCGACCTGGAAGATGAACACCTACATTTTATTGGAGTTTGTATTCCTTTTGCGGGTAGTTGTGCAGAGGGTAAGGGGCACAACGTAACCCAATTACTCTGGTCCCAACCACTGATTCCAACTTCATCATTCAATGAGTCTTGGATCCGAGACTTGAGAACATGAACCCTCAAAAAGCATCAAAATCTTAAGACCTCTATGAAATCTCTGTGGACGCATTGCCCCTGTCAGATCACGGATCCCGGCACCGGGCAGACCTACTACTGCAACCGCTCCACTGGCGAGAGCAGTTGGACCCCTCCCGCTGCGGCGCCCATGGCGATGGGGGCCCCGGGGGCTGCCCCCATGCTGGCTATCGCCCCGGCACCGATGGGGGCTGCGGGGGTCATTTCCCTACCCCAGGGATGGGAAGAGGCCAAAGATCCAGCAAGTGGCAAGGCCTATTACTTCAATCGAAGCACTGGGGAGACCAGGTGGGATCCTCCCTAAGATGGAAGAGACAATGGCTGGAGTTGAAGTTCCCCAAAAAATGAATGAGGGCAAGGTTTCAACTTAGTTTCAACTGATTCACTTGCTGAAGACTGAAGATAGCTAAATTTCAAAGTGCAGAGTGTCAAGAGATGTCAAGAGTGTATTCTGTCAGGCGAAGCACTTTGTATGTTTGTTTGGATCAAGTGTTTCTTCCATCAGCCTAGATGGATGTGCCGGCCACGGCCAAAGTTAAAGCTTTGCGATGAGATGCCTCGCCGTGAGAAAAGCACTGGGGCTTTGCCACTCTGATTACTGATGCTTGGGTTATCTACAGCAACCTGATGGGAGACCACCCCCCAAAAAGCTGCTTAGGACTGGACCTGATCAATTTCATATCCACAAATCAGGTTGCATGGGACTACGATAGGAGGCTTCAGCCCAAGAAGTTCCAGTAAGACATGTGTCATTCGGGAGTTGGTCAAAACCTCGGGTGCCCATTTCTTGCCTGCCCAAAAAGCGGGTTCATGTTTTCAAAGTTGTGCTTTTCTGGGTTGACTTCTTCGCAGAGGTTTCCAGGTTACCCCTGAAACTGGATGGGTTGATACCAAAAATCGCCGCCGACATCCGAGCTACGGTGCTTTTGGATCCTGGCAATCACCCAGGCGATTCATTTGCGCTGCCCCTGGCACACTCTCTGGAGAATCTCGCCGCTTTTTCGCACTGGGGATGTTGCTGGGAACAGAATTGATACTGGGTTCAATAGCATTTTTCCTCAACCAAAGAAATCACGTGAGTTATGTGAGTTGGAGGGTAAGAACCAGGAACCACTATATATACATAGATTTCAGCATTTCGAGTGATGCTAAATAGCCTGACATGGAGAAAGCTTTGGGGCCAAGAGGTTTCAGGCACTACTGAGTTTAGCGCCTGCTGGCATGAACAAAAGGGCTGGGGGTAACCAGAAATGTCAATGTTTTGGCTACGCCGATTGTGGTTTCACATAGCCAGGTAAATTTCTGGAGGATAATCTGAAAATTGATTAGAGGGTCTCCACAGCAATTCGATGTTGTAGAAACTGATGGTTTTCCTAGAGTCGTTGCATATTATTCCCTTGAGTCAATTCGCCTGATATCTTAGAAAATCATTTTTGATTGACTCATCCCTTGTTTTCCCCATTGATTTTTGAAGCCATGGGTTTCCACTTTGGACTTTGGACACTGAGGTTGGTCCTTTATTGGAGCTGGGCCACCACCAAGAGGTGGACTCAACAACTCTAACCCCACCCCCTAGAGATGGACAAGCTGCTTTTTCCCATGTTTTTTTTTCCAATTTTATTGGATCTCCCAGTCCCATCCGTTTTTTCAATGGTTGGTCAATCTGTATTATCTGGATTCTATGGGAGAAAACCAGTAAACCTTCGTGGATGATCAGAATGCCCAGATCCCAGTAGGTTTGTCAACTGTTGAACATGTCAATATTTTGTGTTGCCAAGTGTTTGTCCAATAGATTTACGCATTGCCACTGGAACAGTGGTCGTATCAGTTCTAGCGTCAATTCTGCCGATCAACGTGGAAGGGATCAAGCCCATCATCTACAAAGACAATGATGGGACATATTCAAACCAAAGACATGAGAATAAATAACGAGAGCATACAATTGCATTAAACAAAACAGCAAGATTACCTTTATTTTTTGTTCACCGTTTGGTTTTCACTATTTAGGTAACCAAACATGATTGCAAAATATGATCCCGTCACTGGGGTGTTGTTGTCCCTGAAGAAAAACCGCTCTTTACGGCCCCAGCGTGGTCGCGAGGCAGAAGCTTTGCTGCTGCGACCACGATCGGTGCCGCGACAGAGCAGCGATGCCCAAGGGGCTGGGTGAATTTGGTTTGGTCAATGGAAATTGCTGGTTGGTGGTTTGGAACATTTTTATTTTCCATATATTGGGGCGGAATAATAATTCCAACTGACTAATATTTTTTGAGAGGGGTTGAAACCACCAACCAGATTGAATTGGATTCTACGCAACCTGTTGTTTCTCAAATTGGGGATGTTGAGCAATTGAATGATGGGATCTTGGTCGGATCTTAGTCCAAGTATGACACGGTTTTAAGCAGCAGAGTGAGTCCGGGATTTTGGTTCAGACGACATTTGGGATCTTACAACATGGAGATTTCAAACAGGCAAAAGATCTCAACCAACCAAAATGGGTATTCTACGCCCTCTTTTTTTTTGTTGGAACCGTAAAAAGGCCACATACAGTAGGAAATTCATATTCCAAACCTCATAATTCTTGGGGTTCCATCTAGGGAAGCAGCTTTTTCGGATTCCACCATGGAACAGAAAGCTGGAAAAAAACCCGACACGAGTTCGGTTCCCAACACGAGTTTTTCACATCTCTTCTCCCTTCGGGCCTCGGTTTCAGACTGAAATGGGCTATGGTCTAAATTGGAATACCTTGGAATACCATTTAGTCCTGTGGGGTGATATTTTGACCAGTTTTGACCCATACCAAGCTGTTTGCAAGATCAACATCTTCGTTCCGAAGGATACCTGGAAGGATTCCACAGCATTTTTGTGACGCCTTCCATTTTGATCAAGCTTAACGTGCTGTTTTTTGGATGTTGCCGCAATTCCAAGGTCAGACATGTGACGGACAGCGACAAACATGGCTATTACTATGACCTTAATTGCCTTCTACTCGTACATGGCTATTTTGCGCCAGAGCCATGATGTGTTGGGCTCAAACGCCAATGAAATAAAGCTGGTTGGTGGTTTGAATCATTTTTTATTTTCCATAATATATGGGATAATCCTTCCCATTGACGAACTCATATTCTTCAAGATGGTTATTGCACCACCAGTAAGTCCTCCCCAGAACACAAGACGCGCAACCACTCAGCACGACTGCGAGCTGCGGGAGTCACCTCAAAGGTGGATGGGTCATGTCGCTGCCAGGAGGCTGGCATTCGCTACTGGAGGCCACGGGGGTACTTCCAACGACAGGTTTCTGGTGCTCCGTTTTTCCAATCAGTAACCCGCGGATCGGATCCCATAATATCCCATGATCGATCCCGATGATTTTCTACGGTCATCCCGGTCATCCCCATATGATTCCCATGTCATCCGCACGGTGAAGCTTCAACGGTCGAAGGTGAATCCCCAGTTGAAGCAGGGCCGAGTGCTGCTGTATGCTGACGCTCCCGTGGATCACCAAGCGCTGGAGGTGTCGGTGCAGCTGAGCCATGGAATGTTGCGCGGTTACGGTTAAGCGATGTGGAAACCTGGCGTTCGGGTCGGAGATACCAGGTAAGGGTAGAAAAATATACATACAGTTACATACATATTTAATATTTTGTATAATATATTAGCATTATACATTATATATTAGCATTATATATATCATTATCTAAAAATACATGATAGCGATACTAAATATAGCAGCAATAATGATAATGACCCTGATGATAACTATATTCTTGAAGGGTCTTGAGCTGGCAAGTTCGCAGCCGCATTTCTGGTCGAAGATGATCAGCTGTCTGGAGCCATTTAATTTCACAGCCCGGCTGGTACTGAGTATGTGACGTGTACAGCTGGATTCGCCCACGGAAACATCGAGAAGGATGAACTGTCTTACTGGAACTTTCACATCGGAAAACTTTGATTCCCCACCGTTTCAAATCACCCCTGGTGGAATCTCTGCTTCAAAGTTGTTTGCCCGGAGGCTAATCATCCACAAGGGTAAGAAACAAATTGTGATTCGCGGACTCCTTTGAGCCCTTTGAATCCTAAGACCACCCTCCTAGCTCAGCTTTGAATTGAAACTCCTAGATAGAGTGCGTTGAGATCTGGGAAGCAGCACGAGATTGTGAGGTATAGGCAGCCACTTTCCCTCTCGGTGGAGGCCCCACCCCCGCTGAAAACGCCATGGCGCTGTTGTTTCGTCGTCGATGGCACTGGTTTTTCCTGGGCATTCTGCTCTTGTGCCCACGTGTTCGAGCACAATGCGCGGCACCGGTGGTAGATGGTCAGAGTCTCTCTGGGTTGCTGGGCGAAAGTTTACTGGGGAATCGGTTTGCTTGGAAAGCCGGGGGGGAGGAACATTGGCTCTTTAGCCCACATAGATTCTTCGATGAAAACATGGGGCATCCCAAGAGCAGGTTCATGGTATAGCATGGTCTATATATCAAATAGCAAACGGAAAGCATCCTGTTTGGGACCCCATCTCGAGAGCTTTCCTGTAGTTCTCAGATCTTCCCAGTGGCTTGTTCATGATTTTCAATCAAAGATTGAGATACTTGATAGGTCTTCATAGGATCAATGAAAAAAGGGTCACTATATGCAGCCTCATATTATAGGAAGTTGAAGAACCCCAAAGCTGTTCTGAAAACAAACAACTCTTCAACCTGGATGGAGTTCTTTTCTTTCCAGATGATTCATACTGTCATCTACAAAAACCATACTGCAACGGCTGCTTTTTGAGGTCTTGCGCTGAAGGCGCGACCATCCAAGACTTTGGCATTTGCACACCGCAATGTGCTGACGGCTATATATTGTCTGTTCCAGATCTTTGACCAGGTTTGTGGAATTAAATCAGGGCGCGAAAGGGTATATTTATGTGAACATACATCAATATGCTTCAATGTCTTAGCTGACTTTGATGAACCATACGCAACTATGTATTTTACACTAGGCTAAGAACATACACATTAGAATATGTTTGTATATTTTTGCATAGTTTGGACGGCATCGGCGCCCTTGGATTCATAAGGTGAGTTTCCCCACTTAACACCTGGGATCCAAGGTGGAAATGAAGCAGCAAAATTGGGACCCCATTAAAGACCTGGGATCCAAGAACTGACACCCCGGATTTCAATGGCATTTACACATGCACCCACAGCGAGGGGTATGGCACGATGAGTGAAATCAATGACTGGGCATCTTTGGTTGCTGTAAACTTTTTTTTTTTGGATAGTTTAATCAGTCAAATATCACGCATAGATAGTACGGGAATACAATGCTTTGGTCCTCTGAACCAAAGTAATGCGATGTTTCAATATATATATATAATATAATATAATATAATATATAATATATATATATATAATATAATATATATATATATATATATTATCTTGGCGCCGTCCTTAAAACCGCGAGTTCACACCTCAAGTCTACTCCTTGGCGGTTTAATCATGTCCATCCAATAAATGGGACGATGATCACTGTTCACACGCATGTCTTTCAGGGGTGCGGCTCACCACGTTACAGCTAAAACCCTGCCATTTGTAAATACCGTACTTATTGAACTGGTGCTGTTCAGTCACCAAACTCGATTACAAGAGAGAGTGCCACATTTCTTGATGGTCAACAAGCTCACCTTGTAGGCAACCCCTATCAAGTATAATTATTTGGATATTATCTACGATACTTAGCTGGCTATATCATAGCCCCAAGTTTGATTTTGGCTTCTGCGGTCGAGGATATCTCTGGGGTCCTCTTCTGCTTCGGGGGCAACTTTCAACCCTCGACCTTCACCTGCATTGGGCTGAACTGCACGCCACCGGTGAACATCGCCCATGGCGCTGAGCAGGAAGCTTGGTTGGCTGGATCTAATTTTTCTATGGATCCACCAATGAAACATGGGGAAACATGGGGAATTCTTGTTTGGAAGATATGTAGTATGTTGTTACAAGATCACCAAACACGGGGAACCTATTGGGAATAGTTTTATTTGTTGAGGGCCTCCTCAGGCCCGAATCAGCAAATCCAAGGAAGGCATACCAAACTGTCAGGAGAACTGGACCGAAGTGCCACATGGAGACGTTTGCACTCCAAGATGTGCGGAAGGATTCACCCCAGATGTTGCTCAGTGCGGTTTGGAAGATGTTTCTAAAGAGTTTTGGAAACTCGCGGAGGATTCCAGAGGTGGTTTCAAAAACACATAAATAGATCAACAGTCTAATGTTGGCAGCCCAATGCCATAAACCTACCATGACTGGGGTTGAAATCCCACTAATAAACATGGTGATGACTTGGGGATGGTTTATTCATATTTCTTATTGGGTTTTAGCACATGATCTACTTCACTACGATCTCCGTGGCCCAGGTTTCGGATCTGCCCTGGGATCCAGTGCTGCGGAAGGTCTACCTACCCTGCGTCTGGGACCACATCAAACACCTCCCAAAAAGCATGGTTTAGTAGGGCATTTACACCTAGGATTAGGGATGGGATTCGTTTCGTAAGGTTAAACGGTTAAACCCGTTGCCTTGAAGGGGAATATACACATATTCGAACAGCTCGTTTTTTTGGGCAAGATATTTGATGTGAGCTGAGTCGCCGTGGATTCTCGTGGGACGAACTGGAAGAGCCCCACGGAGTGGCTGGTGTTTGTTTCGGGAAAATATTAAGACAATGATGGAGATCAATCTGAGGATGGTGCATCCCATTCCGTGCTGTTTGAAGGAAATACTGACAACTTGGATGAAGATGCAGCTCTGAGGTGAAAAAAGTGTATAAATAGATCATGACCGATAGATCCATCAGAATTCCGTCCCCCCACCAAAAAGTGCCTATACAACAAAAACCTTGGGTGTTTTGCCAACAAAACAGGAGGGGTCCACCAACAAAGATGGTTTGTTTGTTCCAAAAGCAGTACATGCAGCAACAAAACTGAAGGTTTCAAGCAACACGGGGTAGCTTCACCAGCTCTCCATCACGCGGCGAGGCGTCGCGGGTGTGTTGGCCCCGAACAGCTTCACGTGTCTGGGCTCGCCCTGTCCTATCCCGGCCTCCGGGAACCGCCCGGGGGAGATCCCATTTGCCAACGTGGAGCGACCTTGCTCCCTGAAACTGAACCTGCCGGAGCCCATCATCCCTCACCAGGCCAAACAGATATGTGGCCATTTTAGGGAAGATTTACTAGACAAAAGTGCAGGATATCCCTGGCCATGACTTTCGAGCTCTTATCCAGGAGATGGGTTGGGGATCGTCTAGGAAAAACGTAAGGCTAGGTTTCAGTCAAGGAAAAGACGGAGTTCAGCAATGAACATGGGGGATTTAAGCAACAGAAGTGGGGTTTCAACAGCACAAATTGGAATTTTAGCAAACAACAGAAAGACAATCAACGACGTCTCACTAGTTTCATGCCGGACCCAGGATCAGGAACATTATTTTTCAAACCCATTGTTGAAGGTTTATGGGTATTATATTTTGCGAGCTAAGAAGCCCCTTGGTGAATGGTTGGGGTGGTCGGGTTTCCTATATTTGGTGAACCTTTATTAGAGGAACGCATATCATATATTCTACCCCACCAACAATCGACCTTTAGGTTAGCAATGGTAAGCCATGGTACTGCACCGTTCAACGGTTCAGCCCCCTTGTTGGCTGACGTGTTTGTGATTGTGAGGTGCTTGGTTTGTGAGGTGCTTATAGTTTCCCTAATCTCTCATTCATCTTCTTGAAGACCTCCGGCTTCGCCCCAGGGCTTTTGTGATCCGCTCTGCCTGGACGGTTACCATCCCAACGTGTCGCTGATCCCATGCTTCGCAGGGAAACTGGCGACCCTGTGGGAATGTCTGGGTGATCCCTGTCCGGCGCCCTCGTTGATCCAATATGCAGCGCCCGTCACCTGCAAGGAGGGGCCACTGATACAGCACGACGGCACCTGTACCCCCAACTGCGCTGAGGGGTATGAATCAACGGAGACCTGGAAGGATGCAGCTGGAAGGTAAAGGTTGAACGATTTTGGGGACTGTAAACGAACAACGCATTAGATGGTTATGACATGTTGCTGCAGATGCTCTGGTAATCCTTCCGATTGGATGATGTTCGAAGGGGGCAAGAAATTCAACCCTATTATACCCTCCATTGTAAAACAGATGTGAAAACCCACCATTTTTAGATCATTGTCCTAGAGAAACCATGGGTTTTCCACATCTCTGTTAGTTTAGCCCAGGAAAACCTTGTTGTATCAGGGTTCTGGTCTGAAGATTTGGGGGGAAGCCATAGCCGATCCTCACGGCTGCAGAGTTACCTCATTTGTTTGTTTGAAGCCTCAACGCCAAGCATTCCAGGTTTTTCCGTGCCTGAAGTCACTATTGAACCTTCAACCTCAAAGAGATTCGCTACCTAAGATTCCCCAAAGACCATTGTTTTGGATCATTGACTTGTCTTGATTCTCTATTTCATGGGTCGAAGCTAAGCCTCCAAAAAAAGGTATTTGGCTTCTAAGACCTATGACTCAGATATTTTTTTTTTCTCTGGATGAACATTCAGAATCCAGCTATGCCAGAGATTTGGAGACGACCCCCGAGGTAGAAGGTTGAGCTTTATGACCCAAAGGCCAAAATGGGGGTGGCTTTTTCACCCAAGATGCGTATGTCAAAGCCAAAGGGGAATCCGCATGAGTTTTATTTTGATGTGTATATGGGTCAAACTGATTCTATAACCCAAATAGCTATACGAAACATGATATATCAATACATATCATATATTTACACTACGTAACCCCAAAATCCTTGACACACAGTTCCTAAAAATAGGTGGTTTGGCCCGGCCGTGTCCTTTTATTGGTGGCCGAGGAAAGCGGCGGCCTCAGCTGTCTCACTGGACTGCTGATCCCGCCGCGCTTCGAGTGTTTGGCGGTGAACTGCACTGCGCTACATTGGATCCCTGGAGCCCTGCTGCCCCTGCCGGGATACAACAAGACGGTGGCCTATGAAGGTGCGAATTTGAGGGGCCACAATGGGAACACCTTTGGTGGTTTGAAGCCAGAAATGGAGCTGTGGAAAGGACCCACAAAAGGGGGATCTGCACCCAAAAGCCATTGCTTACTACGTGGAGTACGGGGTATTGCATGCTTTTGATCCGGTTGAATATCAGGCAGCTTTATGAATCAAGCAGTAGAAAGGGGATGGCCTGTGAAGGAAGTTGGAGACCAGAAGCAGTTGACCACCCCCAGCGGATGTAGAGAAGTTTGATGGATGATCCCAACTTCCGGTGCAGGTCCAAGGTCCAGAACAAAAACGGCATTGTTTTTCGGGAATGTCCCCAGATATTTATGGCTTATTATTTGGTGGTTCACCGGCAATCGGATCCAGTCGGGTTAGTGAATTACTGAATTGACGCCACTCAGATTTGGGTTTTGACATGTTTTCAGCAAGTAAACCTGCAGCTTTTTCAAAGCAGTGGACAAATCGCATTTAGTTCGATGATTGTCCCAGCTATAAACCTAGGGGATTTTCCCATGATTTTCCCAGCTACAATAACCTCCATTTCTAGAGGCTTTTCCAATAATTTCCCAATTCTCCCACCATTTTTCCCGGCTTTTTAAACCTCTTGGTACCTATTTAAATATTTATATACCACAAATTAGCCAACCTTTTGGTTGCAAATTCCACACATTTACCACATTTTTTTTGTGCCGAACATTTTCCCAACCGGTCTCCAATTTTTTTTTCGCCAGGCAACGCCAACGATCCCGTGATCGTTTGGGTACCTCCAGAGTCGCGCACCTGCCAGGAGGGTCCCAGCATCAGCAGCGGCACAACCTGCACGGCGAACTGTCAACCTGGGTACGTCCCAGAAGCTTGGGATTTTTGTGGATTAACAGTTCGCGAAACGGAAAATATCACCATTTTTGGGTACTAGAAATGGATGAAATATGATGAAATGGCCATTTTAGGGGCTAAGATAGATGTGGTGAAGCCATGGTTTCCGTTCCGAAAATGATCTACAAATGGTGGGCTTTCCACATCTACAGGAGGGTATCATCAAGGGAATTGGCTATTTTGTCACCATTTTGAATGGCACCAATTGGGACATTCATTTGTAAATGGCGATGTTAATTGTGATTTTTTAGCCACCATCACGTGAAGTATAACCAGCAATCATGGGTGATTTGATGGATTTTGGGGAGTCAGCCAACTAAACATATGGGAGCTTATCTTCAATCTACGGGCATTTTTAACCGGAACATTTGGACAACCCTCTGTAAATGGTGATTTTGATTGTTATTCAGGCAGCAAACACATGGGGTATAAAACCTACCAGTTTGTGCTGATAGAATAGTGTAGTGGGAGAGTTTTTGATCATTTTCCTGGATTTGCCGAGGATATTTCGTTGCTGCAGTGCCAAACTGGTAGCTTGACCCCACCCACGCAGCTTGGCCGCTGAGGGCTGAGAAATCTCAGGTTGCGCAAAAGCACTGGAACAGATTGGATTTATGGTAGATGTATCATGATATATCATGATATATCCTTAGGGGCAGCC